>SWCG01001377.1_pt1 | contig 181418 bp, 155 predicted proteins | sample 4690071 | NCBI WGS metagenome assembly SWCG01 (sample SAMN10267281, study PRJNA491770) | bioreactor metagenome | isolation source: DHS bioreactor inoculated with subseafloor sediment | place: Japan: off Shimokita Peninsula | collected 2012-10 | reverse complement strand
CGCAGATCAGGCACGTCCGTGGAAGATGCGGATGTGTGAGCGCTTACTCCTGTCTGATTTTTTCCGGCAACTTTGCGCAAAAGGCGCACGTCATCCCGCGATATGGTCCCGCTTTTCTTTGCCGCAATCAGGATCAGGTTGAAGGCCACGGCCTTTTCCGTTGGCCTGGGTGATGTGTTGGCCAGTATGTTGCGCAATGCATCGATAACATCTTCGGGCACTCCCCACGCTTCAATCATGAAGAAACTGATGGCCAAATCCGGCTGGTGTCTGATGGCCATGATGGCCTGTTCGAGGAAGGGCTCGATCCATGTGTCTTCTGATGGCGCGCTAACCGGCAGAATAGATGAATACTCTGCGCCAGAGTCGCGAATATATGACGGCGCGGACATGTTTGGCATTACGGCCATGATGCTCTCATGCGTGACCATGCCTCCCCACCCACGCGGAATATTGTGATCCACCGTGCGCAACTGCGGCAATCCCCCAGATTTCTCAGATTCGGCCCTTTCCAGCACGGCCAGGAAGTTGGTGAAGGGGCTCGTCAGGTTGTACTCGACCGCCAGCGCCGTGGCCTCGCGTTCCGGCAGGGACTCCAGTTTCATGGCTGCCGCGAAGCGGGGCAGGGCGTTGGCGAGGGCTTGCGATTCTTTCACTTCGGTCTGCTGTGACATGGAGCCGTCCGCAGTGTCGAACCTGAAGGAGACGGCCTTGGGCGGCGTTGCGAACCAGGCGCAGCTAAGTACCATGTCGCCATCGAAGACGGCCGGCAGTTTCTCCGGACAGACGGCCAGCGGCTTTGCCCCGCCGAAATCAAAGGTCGGGTTTTGGGCGGGGATGAGGGTCATGCGCTTGAAATGCTCGAAGACCTTTTTGCCCATGTCTTCCTGGACGCTGACGAAGATCGCGTCGCCGTCCGTTTTTGAAGAGAGGGCGGAGAGGACGCCGCGTTCGACGGCGCTGCCGACCCCGATGCAGAACACCCGGTGCCGTTTCTTGGCCAGCTTGCCGGCGACTGCGCCCATGTCCCAGACCTGTCCGTCGGTGATGAGCAGGATGTCTTCGGGCATGCCTGCCGGAGAGGCGGATTGCAGGGCTTTTTCCAAGGCCTTCTCCATCTCGGTGCCGCCCATGTTGGCGTCCATGGATCTTGTCAGCGTGATGGCGGCTTCAAGGTGCGTGGCGTCGGCCGGTTCCTGCCTGTTGAAGAGCGCGGTGCAGGAAGACCCGAAGAGGATGATGTTGAAATGGTCTTCGGGGCGCAGGCGGTCCAGGGCCCGCAGCAGGGCCTGCCTGGCCTGGAGGATGGACTCGCCGCCCATGGAACCGGAGCAGTCGACCACGATCTTGATGCTTCTGGCCGGAGCCGGGGCGCTGAATTTCGGGGTGAAGCCGGCGAGGACGACATGCCCGCCCTTGTCCGGTGCGCAAACGGCAAAGGATTTCGGCATGTCCTGCGCAGTGAAGGCCATGATGAAATCGCGGTCCATGGCGGTAGTCTCTGCCGAGAGCGAGATTTCGACGCGGCCGGCGTCCCTTTTCATGACGGTCTTGTGGGCCGGGGTGAGGATGTCCGCAGTGGCGAGGCACCCTTCGATGCCAATGTGCAGGCTGAACCTGTTGTCTGCCAGGAGACTGTGCCCCGGGATCTGGTGCGGGGCCAGGCCGCGCGCGGCCGGATCGCCGTAGAGGGGAGCCAGGGTCGTGGGCAGCTCGTAGCGCACCTCGCCCGCCTTGGGGCTCAGAACTTCGAGGAATTCTACGCTGACCACGGCCTTTTCGCCGGGCATGATGTTGCCGACGTTCAGGCTGTACAGCCCGGAGTCGAGCCGCTCCAGCATGATCGGGGAGTCGCCGTCCGAGATGGCGTCTTCATAGCGCTCCTGGGCCTCCCGTTTTTCCACGGCGATGCCTTTGAGCTCCCTCTGCCCGATGACGATCCCCAGATCCGTGAGCACGCCGTCAATGGGCAGGGCAAAGGTGTACACGGCCTCGATGTTCACGCCTTCGCAGTTGACGAAATGATACTCCATGCGCGTGCGGGCCAGGTAGTCGCGGATGTCGACACGCACGTTCGCGCACTGCAGGACGACAGTGCGCGAGTCGATGGTTTTCAGGGAGGGGGCTGATATCTCGGAATACATGTTTCACTCCTTGGGGTTCATGGCCGACACCAGGGCGGTGATCTGTCCTGCCAGGTGTCGAAGCTGGTTGTTGTCAAGTTTGAGTTCCGACGGGTCGAGGTGCAGTTCCAGGCCCGGCGCCAGCCAGACCCGTGAACAGATGCGGATCTCCCCGGGTCGCTGGTTGCGGGGCAGGTCGGCGGCATCGGGACCAGCCAGTTCGCCGGTCATGATCCCGCGAATGGCCTCCAGGGATACCCCGGCCGCTTTCCATTTCTCGATCTCCAGCAGCTGGCGCACATGCTCCCGGGTGTAATGGGCAGCCTTGCGCTGCCCCACCGGGCGGTCCACCAGCCCTTTCTGGATGTAGAACCGGATGGTTCGGGGCGACACCGCGGTCAGCCCGCTGACTTCGTCGATGGTGAGTTTGTTTTCGCGTGAGCTCATGGGGTCTTTATGCGACATTTTTAATGTCATTGTAAAGTGTCGTAAAAAATATTGAACATGATTTTGCTCAATGAAAAAAGAGGGATGAAACTTAAGTGATAATTGAATGCCAGTGTCTTTGAGGTAAAATTTGGAAACGGCAGGAAACGCCCCCAATGGCGGAGCGGAAGAGGCTGTGCTCAATTTACGGATTGCTGAGCACCGGGTTAGTTTCGAGGAGGTTTTTTCGGAGGGGTTTGGAACTGCAGTTTTTTCAAAGATAGCCGAGCGCATTCGATTTGATCACCTCAAAAAAATGAAGTTGAGCAGAAATGCGTTGGCTGTGCCGGCAGGTCTTCCACGCGTTTGATCACTCTCGGTTCGCGCGTTCAATCAATCATCCATGGGGTCACCCATGGAATCCAACTCCGCAACCGCATCCTTGGTGGCGTGGTAGCCCTTCGCCATCAGATACTTACGCAGAATCAGGCGCTCCTCTGGAGTCACCTTGAGATCCGGGTGAAGCCGTGTGCGATCGTCTTCGATGTCGCAAGGATACTTTCGCAGTATGCGGTTGATCGTAGCCACCTCCTCGGGATCAATCAAATTCTTTGGGGTGCTCGCCTTGGAAAAGTCATAGACCATCGTGCGCTTGGAATCTTTGGGCTTTTGCGAGGGTGCTGTGTTTGCTGGTAATGTACTCATTTTTTTCGCGTAAACCTTGCCCACGGTCAGCCCGTCCGCATCGGCCCAGTCCATATGCGGGAAGTCGGACGGGAGGTGTCCATGTTCGGCGGCGGTGTGGGCCACGGTGTAGCCATCGAAGTTTGCCAGATCCCATCTGTTGAAATCAGGGGGGAGGGTGCCGTGCGAGGCTGCTTCGTGGGCCACGGTCCATCCCCTCAGGTCGCGGATCTCCCAGTGGATGAAGTCAGGTGGCAAGTGCCCGGTTCTGGTCGCCTCGTGGGCCACGCTCCAGCCGTCGACATCCGCCAGGTACCATCTGTCGAAATCAGGTGGAAGGGCGCCGTGCGAGGCTGCTTCGTGGGCCACGGTCCATCCGTCGGTGGCGCGGATGCAGTTGGGTGGCAGACAGACGGATCTGGCCGCCTCGTGGCCCACGCTCGAATCGTAGGGGTGCCTCAATCCCCATTGATCGAAGTCCGGTGCCAGAAGCCCTTTGCGGGCCAGATCGTGATAATCAACGGGCATGGTAATTCTCCTTTTATCGTGCTTTCCTGCTTTTCAGGAAGGTTTCAAGAATCAGGGCGCCTTCTTCCTGCAAGGCGTTCAGGCCTGGCGCCGCAAAACTTTTGCACCCGTCCAGGCCGACGAATTCGCCTTGGTACATCTTCCTTCTCGGGTCGTATCCCATCGCCGCCATGTTTCCGCCGGGATAGGCGGCAAGCCAGAAGAGCCCATCCTTTGGCTGGAGCCATTCAATCATCATGCCCGACATGCCGACCCCTGCAACCCGGACGCCTCCATCAATCATGGCGTCATAACGCTCGTGGTGATGGCCGTGAATGTGAATCCTGGCCCTGAGGGCGCGGGCCACATCGCCCAGAATTCGATAGCCGAGTTTATGGGACTCCGGGGCTTCGTGACTCACGACGACGTCGACCCGGGTTTTGCTGGCAAGGCGGGCCATAAAGTTCAGGTCTTCCGGAAAAATGGTCGTGTGATCCTGCGGGGCGAGCTTCTTGTCCTTGCGGATTAGCGCCAGGCTTTGGCGAGTGTCCTGGGGGCGGACGTGGGGCAGGTCGCTCAACGTCGTCTGCCGGTCAACGCCCAGGATGTTGGACCGGAATGTGCCGCCGAGTCCGGCGATGCGCAGGCCCTCAATCTCCACCACGCGGCAATGCAGGTTTCTGTCGGCCATGGGGGCATGGTGAGCGAGGTATTCGGGATCGTCACTGTCATGGTTGCCGAATATCCACCATGTCTTTGCCGCGATCTCCGTGCCGAGGATGGACGCCAGATCGTCGAGGGGTTCCTGGTCGCCCAAAAGGATGACTGCCGTGGCTGATGCCGCAGCTTCCAGAATGGGCTCAAAGTCGCCGTGACAATCTCCGACGAAGAGTATCATACCCGCTCTCTCAGACCTTGGCCCAGCCAGAAAAAACCTTCGGCGGTTCTCGCCATTCCGATGCCCTCGACGCGGATTCCGCCTGTGATAGTGGCGCTGTAGCGTTCGTGGTGGTGCCCATGAATGAGCATCTTGACGCCCATGGCGCGGGCAATGTCGCCGAGGAGTGGGAAACCGAGCGCGTGAGACTCGGGGGCCTCGTGCGTGACCAGCACGTCCACTTGCCCCTTGAACTGCAGCAAGGCTGTCAGATCGTCAGGAAAGATGGAAGTGAAGTCCGCAGGGTATGACCTTCCGCCGCGCCGGAGCTTAATCCACGCCTCTCTGGCGTCTTGTGGGCAATTTAAATCCACTTCGTGCAGCCTCGTCGTTTGATCTATTTCGAATTTTTTTGCGCGAAACACGCCGCCAAGGCCTGCGATGCGCACGCCCTCGATTTCCACTACGCGGCAGTGCAGGTTGCGGTCAGCCATTGGCGCGTGATTATCGAAATAACACTGGTAGTCACTGTCATGGTTGCCATAGATCCACCATGCCTTCGGGGCCAAGCCAAGCCCTAGTTCCAACGTCAGGTCGTTCAGTGGTTCCTGGTCGCCCAGCAAAATGACTGCTGAGGCCTCGCTGGCCTCCTCGATGATGGGCACAAAATCCCCGTGACAGTCGCCCGCAAACAGAATCATACGCCCCCGCAGTTTTTCAGATTTGGTCCCCAGGTCTCCCGCCCGGGATCCTGCACCCACCTCCACCATTCCCGGTAGCACAAGTCGTCAAAGGGGCTCTCAAGGTTCTTTTCATAGCCCGCGACTTTGCGCAGGTCCTCCATGATTTCAGCATCATCGAGGGCGGCCCTGCGCAGCTCGTTCCAATCTTCCTGTCGTCCCCGGGTGATGCAGGAATCAATGGCTGCCGGGGTCCACACTTCATGGTTCAAATGTCTGTGCTTCATTTCTTCTTTTCTCCCACCGCCGTTTCCACGCCTTGTAAGTCCTTCCAGGGCCAAGTAATTTCCATTTTTTAAGATTTGGCAGGGAATCTTTGAGCCCTACATGGTATTCGGTTTGTGGGTTCAACGTCGCTTTAAGAACGGATCGAAGTCGTTTGTATCGTGCATGCTCAAGCATTGCACCCAAGACAGCCCGCACGCGTGGCGGGTAGTGCAGGGCGTATTCAACCAGCTTTTCGACCCTGTGTTTTTCAAACCGTTTGATGATCCACAAGAGACGCCTCACAGCGTCGTCTGGCGATGCGTCTTGGATATGTTTTATATCCTTTATTGAATCTAAAATCATGAGTAAGGCACAATCAGCACCATCAGGAATTTCTTTTAATGTCGAGCGCACATATCTGATACGAAGACGGCCCAACCTTCTTCTGTAATGTTTGGTCGGATGCGCAATGGTAACAATCATCGGAATTTGTGTTGAAATTCCAAGCGCATTGTGTGCGTCGAGACCTGTGACATACACATTGCCTAAAGAATTTATTCTCTCTGCGTCAAAGATCGGGACTGCACCATATTTGTTCCAATCAGGCCGGTAGAAATTTGCAGTGTATGCTCTTTTGAGCTCTTCGCGCTTAATGAGCTGCGATAAAGCCCGGGTAAGAGCTTTGCGCTTGGTCCGAGCCAATTCCCCAAAGGCTTCGTAGCCAAAGATCTCCCCAGTGGAGAACTGCTTTATTCGCTGCCGCACGACTTCGATGACGCTTTCTTTTTTCACAACAAAATCTCCGCAACCCGCCTTTCACCGTCGAAGTGAAGTACAGTAACGTCAGATTTTGACGTTACTGTACTTCATGGCCTCATCATCCAGTAGGCTCGTTCATCCGCCGCCGCACAACTTCAATGACGCTTTCTTTTTTCACAATAAAACCTCCGCAACCCCCATTTCACCGTCGATGCCAAGTACAGGAGTGCCATTATTTGGCAGTCCCATACTTGGCTTCATCGTCCACTAGACTCAATTTTTGAGCCTAACAGACGATGAGGATTCTCACAGCTCCACCCACCACTTGTCCCCGAAGCCTTCGGCGCTTAGGGCCTGCCATTCGCAGCCCTGGTCCTCTCCCTGGGCAAATAGATGGAAGTGCCCAAAGAACCACTGCTTCGGGTGAAACTCGCCCAAAATTATGTCCAAAAGCGCCACTGTGGGGTCCTCCAGTCGTGCCTGATCAAACTTGTTCTTCGGGAGCTGCCGTAAGAATCGCGCAGGTCCAGTGTGCGAGATCACGATATCAACGCGCCCCCCATGGGCCGCAACTTGCGCCCGGGCACGATCAAGATCCTCGACAGTGGGAACCTCTTGCGCCCACCAGTCGTCGCCTTCGGTTCGACCCTCCCTGTCGGTGGACATGCCTCCCCCGAAGAAGAGGACGTACCTGCCGTCTGGTAAAGTCAAGACTGAACCCCTTGGCATGTAGAAACAGCCGGGAACCGGAATTTCCAGGGGCTGCCCTGGGGTTGCCTTCATGCGCTCTTGCAGGTCGTCGTGATTTTCGTGATTGCCGTCGCACCAATACAGCGTCGCCCCGCCCAGCTTGACGGAGTATTGATCGAACCGACGATTTCTGCTGATCTTTTCCGTGCCGTGGCGGCGCGGCCACCATCCAAAGTCGCCACATTGCAGTATGATGTCGGGCCGTTTCTTGTTGCAGAACCTGTTGAGCGCCCCAAAGTCAGCGTGGATGTCTCCGATGACGATTGTTTTCATAGCTGTACGTAAAAATAGTTTTTTCTGGTGAGTTATCGCCAATGTCAGCACGAACTGGGTGCTGATCCTGTTGTAATTAGTAATATATTACGTTGGGCTTGTCAATAGATTTCCGCTAGTCTCACCCAAAATAATCAGGACGGTGGTGGGGTCATGTCAATTTACGATATTCGTTCGGAAACAACAGGGATTACGAGTAATGTGAAGCGAATCATGGAAGAGAAAAAAATATCCATAGTAGCGCTTTCAAATGAAACAAAGTTGTCCACAAAAATTATTGAGCGAGCCAGAACAAATCAAATCAAGTTATGTAAGCTTGAAACTCTTGCAATAATTGCCAAGGGATTGAATGTAAAAATAGTTGAATTGTTCAATGAATAATTCACAAATAAAATGATTTAAATTTATATTTTTAATATAAACATTAGTGTAAAATTCAAATCAAAAATTTGTGTATAGTAAATAGTATTTAATAATAGTTTTTTATATAAACTGTGAAGCATTTTTGAACAAAAAAAGCCCCAGGCAAGCCCGGGGCAGGGGAGAGACTATCGCGTCTATCCACGTTGTCAAATATTAGCAGTCATCGGAGGAGATGTCACTCGTTGACCGTGAAAGGCAACACCTTGCGGCCCTGACCTGCCTTCAATTCGTCCAGATAATCTGCCCATAGTTGCATCATCTTCCTTCTTTCATCGAGAAACTTGGTTCGATTATAGGCGCGTCCAAGGGTGTCGGGCACTGCATGCGCAAGTTGGTGCTCAATGATGACTGGATCGATGCGCAGGCGTTCATGCAGAAGCGTTCGGGCTATGGCGCGAAACCCATGGGCCGTGATCTCGCTTTTCGTGTCGTAACCGAGGCGTCGAAGGGCGGCATTGATAGCCGCCTCACTCATGGCCTTCGACTTGTCTTTGCCGCCATTGGGGAAAACGTACTGGCCGACCTTGGGCAACTCTCCCAGCAATTCAGTTGCCTGGATGGCCAGGGGGACGATGTGCGGATTCCGTGTCTTCATTTTTTCTGCCGGAATGCACCATTCCCGGCCGGACAAGTCCAGTTCCGACCATTCCATCTTTCGAAGTTCCCCAGGACGTACAAAAAGCATGGGGGCAAGCCGCAGAGCGACGCGCACATGGGGCGTTCCGGTAAAAGCCTCGATTGCACGCAGCAGTGCTCCGACTTCCGTCGGGTCGGTGAGGGCGGGGTAGTGTTGAACCCGAGCGGGAGGGATCGCTCCAACCAGATCCCCTGCCGGATTGCGAGTTGCGCGACCGGTCGCGATTGCATAACGGAATACCTGTCCGATTATTCCGCGTGTTCTGTGTGCGAGGTCTACCGCTCCCCGGGCTTCGATGCGCCGCAAGAGCGCAAGGATCTCGGGGGGCTCAAGGGTGTCCATTGTGCGACTGCCGATGAAGGGAAACACGTTTTTCTCCAACCCGAGCATAATCTTGACAGCATGTGACTCCGCCCAGCCTGGGGCTTTTTTGGAATACCACTCCCGGGCGATCTGTTCGAGGCTTTCGTCTTTTCGTTGTGTCTTGGGCGGCAGTTCGCCACGGCCCAGAGCGATCTTGAACTCGTCTTTCTTGAGTCTGGCTTCATTAAGGGTGACAATGGGGTATTTGCCAAAACTCGCCAATTTTTCTTTTCCGTTCTCTCGATACTTCATTCTCCACAGCTTTGATCCGGAAGGTGAGACGAAGAGGAAGAGACCGTCCGCGTCGTAAAGTTTGTACGCCTTGTCGGATGGCTTTGCTGCTCGAATCTGTGCGTCTGTAAGCATTGGATACCCCCATTTTTGACTCAAGATACCCCATATGGGGTGAGATACCCCAAATTGATACCCCAAAAATGAGTTTACACACTTAGCAGCAAAATGAAAGACGCTGAAGGATAATGAATATAAGTACCCGGAATGGTTTGCGATTGGCGAAAAAAAGCCCGCATTGCGCGGGCTATTTTTGTGTGAATGGTGGGCCAACCAGGGGTCGAACCTGGGACCATCCGGTTATGAGCCGGGGGCTCTACCAACTGAGCTATTGGCCCTCTTGTGAAGAGCAACGGTTGTTATGTCCTACTTTGCTTCTTTGTCAAGAAGCGCGCGGCGTTTCTCCTTGACGTGACTGATGGCCGCGCGTCCGGCCAGGGCGCCTTCGCCCACGGCTACGCTGATCTGCAGGAAGCGCCCGACGCAGTCGCCGGCCGCGAAGATGCCGGGGACGTTGGTGCGCTGTTCCCGGTCGGTGTCGATGAACTGGCCGTTGCGCAACAGGCCCAGGCTGTAGGCAAAGTCGCTGGACGAGGCCTGGCCCATGGCTATGAACAGGCCCTGGGCGTCGATCTCGTCTCCCGATTCCAGCTTGACCTTTTCCAGCCCGCTTTCCCCGGCCAGAGTCGCGATTTTTCCTTCCAGGATCGGGATCTTGTTCTCTTCCAGGCGCTTGAGGAAGTCTTCGCCGATGGACAATTCCTTGCCCTGGGAGCAGATTTTGACGTCCTGCGTGTATTGCAGGAGTTCCAGCGCCTGGTTGGCGGCAAAATTTCCTTCTCCGACAACCATGACCGGCTTGCCGCGCATGAAAAAGCCGTCGCAGCTCACGCAGTAGGACACGCCCTTGCCTTCGTAATCGCCGAGGTTGGAAATACCGGGCCTGATGCGTGACACCCCGGTGGCCAGGATGATGGCCGCGGCCTCGATCTCCTTGTCCTCTGTCTTGGCGACAAAGTGTCCCTTATCGTTCTGGTGTATGCCGAGCACCCTGTCGCAGCGGATGTCCGCTCCGAATTTGCCGGCCTGAATCCTGCCGCGTTCGATGAGGTCCTTTCCTGTTATGGTTTCGGTAAAGCCGAAGTAGTTGTCGATTTCGTAATCTCCCGCGACCTTGGGCGCGCAGCCCAGGATCAGCGTGCGCATGCCTGCCCGAGCCGTGTATATGGCGGCGGAGAGGCCGGCTGGTCCCTGTCCGATGATGAGGATGTCAACGCTTTCCATAATGATTCTCCTTTGCTTGTGGCTGGTCAGATAAGGACTGATGCGGTGCGAGGCAATGCATGAATCGTATTTTGCAGTATCAGTTGGCGAGGTCCCGGATTTGTCTGCGGTTCGCGGGCAGGCAGACGCGTACCGCCGTGCCGCCGTTCTCGTTGCGGGAGAAGAGCAGCTTTCCGCGCAATGTCTTTACGATCTTCTGGGTGACGAAAAGACCGAGTCCGGTTCCTTCGTCCTGGCGCTTGGTGGTAAAGAACGGTTCGCACAGCCGGGGCAGATGCTCTTCCGGCACGCCGGGGCCGTTGTCGCTCACGCTGACAACCACGAGCATGCTTTCGGGGTCGGTGAGCATGAGTTCGGGATGGTCATGATGCACCGTGCCCGCAATTTCGATGCACGGATTCTCCGTTTCAGCGAGGGCGTGGATGGCGTTGTTGGTCAGGTTCATGAGAATCTGCTGCAGATGGACCGGGTCGCCAAAGAGCGTGCCGAGGTTGTTGTCCAGCCTGGTTCTGATCTCGATGCGCGGGTTTGTCGTGCCCCGGATGATGTCCAGGGTTTCGATCATCGTGTCCCGCAAGGAAAAGTGGATGAATTCCTCGTGCATCTTGCCGGTGAAGTGCAGCACGCTGCGGATGAGCGAGGTGCCGCGATGGCAGACGCGCAGGATGCGGTCCAGGTCTTCCTGTTCCGGGGCTTCTCCGGTGTCGACGGCGCTGCGGATGAGTTCGGTCGAAAAGACGATGGAGGAGAGGATGTTGTTGAAATCGTGGGCCATGCCCCCGGCCAGGGTGCCGATGACGCCGAGCTTCTGCTGCTTGAGGAACTGGTGTTCCAGCTCCCGGTTGGCTTTTTCCAGTTCGAGGGTGCGCTCTTTGACCTGGCATTCGAGGTTGAGCCTGTAGGCCTCGTTCTCGCGAATGAGCGCGGCCCGTTCCAGGGCCTTGTCTACGGCGTGCAGCAGCACGGTGGGAGAGACGATGGGCTTGACCAGATAGTCCCAGGCGCCAAGGCGCAACGCTTCCACCGCCTCGTCGAGCCCGCCTTCGCCGGAAACCACCAGCACGGGGGTACGCGCCGTCACTCCGGACAGCCTGGCAAGGAGTTCCAGGCCGTTCATGACCGGCATCTTCAGGTCGACGATGAGCAGGTCCGGCCCATGGGCCTGGAACATGTCCAGCCCTTCCTGGCCGTTGCCGGCCTGCAGGATGGTGAACCCACGGGTGCGGAGACTGGCCCCGGTGGTGGCGCGGATGAACGGGTCATCGTCCACCACCAGGACGGTTGTCGGGCGTTTTGGCCGAGAAGCCGGCATGTCAGAACTTGTAGCCGATCATGCGCAGGAATTTCGTGCGCTTTTCCTTGTCGGCGTCCGTTTCGACGCCTTTGGACGCGAACCCGTCGACCACGCCGAGGATGCCCCGTCCCTGATCCGTCTGGGCCACGATGACCTGGACCGGGTTGGCGGTGGCGCAAAAGAGGCGCACAACTTCAGGCACGTTCTGGATCGTGTTGACCACGTTGACCGGGAACATGTCGCGCATGAACAGGATGAAGCTGTGGCCGGCGGAGAGTGCCTGGGCGTTCTGGGTGGCCAGTTCGATCAGTTCCGGGTCCGTGCCCGAGGTCCGGATCAGGCAGACATCGGAGGCTTCGCAGAAAGCCAGACCGAACTTTGCTCCGGGCACGGTGTTGACCATGGCCTCATGCACGTCTTCCACGGTCTTGATGAAGTGGGACATCCCGAGGATCAGATTGAGGGAGTCGGGGTTCTTGATGGGTACGAGCGAGAGCTCCATCTTCATCTCCTGACAGGCCGCTTAAAAAAGGGCAATCTGCTGCGTCAGCGAAAAAATCCAGACCGCTTATGTATGCTTAACAAGCTGCGCGTCCTGGATTTTTTCGCTTTCTTGCATCTCACCATTTTTGAACGGTCTGTGAATTTTGTGTTTTTGAGCAGTCAGGCAAAAGGGTTCGGGAAAGTTACTTCTGGACCCTGGACGAGCCGTCGTTGGCGCGCAGCACACGCACTCTTTCACCGGCATAGAACTGCAGATCGTCTTCCTGCACCACGCTCAGGATTTCGCCGGTATCCAGTTCCACCGTGATTTCAAGCGCGTTCTTCCTGGTCACGCCTTCTTCGGCCATGGCGCCCACGGCCGCGCCGCCCAGGGCGCCGACCACCGCACCCAGCACCTGGCCGCGGCCGCCGCCGACCATGCTGCCGAGCACGCCGCCGGTCACGCCACCGCCCACCGCGCCGATTCCACTTTTCGTTCCTTCGATCTGTACGGCCCGGACCGATTGCACCGTCCCGTAATTGACCCGCATTTCCTGCATGGCCTGGTCACGGGAATACACCTGTGCCGAACGGCTTGAGGCGCAGGATGTCAAGAGGCCGGTGCTTGCAATGAGGAAAATGCAAAGAATGAGCATCGTTTTGTTATGGCGCATAAGAGGCTCCTGGGTTGCAATTTGTAATGACGGGATTTTTTCTGTCACGCAAGGAAAGCGAGATTTCAGATGAATCTATAGCGCTTTAATGACTCCGGTCAAGGATGCGCCGGTTCATGTGCGTGCTCATTGACCGAATGGTGCCGCCGGTGCGCCTTGCGCTGAACGGTCGTGGGGCCGCAGCGCTTCAAGAAGAATTGCTTCGGGGTCGGCGATGTTTTTGGCGCGCATCACCTTGAGGAGCTTTTCGTAGAGGGTGTCCAAATCGACGTACTGGGCCACGGATTTGTACTCGGGCATGGTCAGCACGGAAGAGTAGACGGGCAGGTTGTCCGCGTCATGGCCGTTCAGGACCACGAGGGAGAATTTGCGCCCTTCGATCTCGAAATCCAGCTTGAACTCCTTGATGTCGGTGTTGGTGATGGTGTTCAGGTTGGAGATGGACTTGGCCCGGGCAAAGATGCCGGAAATGATCTTCAGGCTCTCCTTCTTCATCTGTGCCAGGGTTTCGCGTTCGGAGAGCTCGATGAGCAGGATGGACTTGTTGAGCTCGTAATATATGTCGTCAAAGATGCCACTGCTTTTGAGTTCGTCGTAGAGTGTCTCGAAATCGGCATGGTTGATCTTGCGGAAATGGGACATGTCCGGCCGTTCATTCTCAACTGCTTCGAAATCCTCGCACACATAGGGCACGATGGACGTGGTCTCGTAGAGGTAGAATTCAAGCCCGATGGAGCCTTCCTCCTCCAGGATGGCGGAAACGGACAGGTCCGCAAGCAGGGTCCCGCCGTCTATTTCGAGGCCGAATCCGGTGTAGGTCTGGCGCAACCGGGGATCGGCGGCGTCTATGACATAGTTGTAGATGGGGTAGGCCAGGCCGTCCTGATCGTGGATGGCCAGCTCCTTCCACGAGGCGAAACGGGTCGCGACCATGTGCTGAAAGATCTTCTTGATGAACTTCTTCAGGCACATGGTGAAGAGTTTGAGCTCCTTGCCACGGATGGTCGGTTCGTCGGTTTCCCTGGTGGCAGGCAGTTCTTCGAAATCTTCTTCGTCTCTCTTCATGCGGATCCTCGTTTTTCCTTGCGTTCGCCGTATGCCTTGGCCAGACCCCCGTGGGACGTTTCCCGGTAGAGGCTTGGCAGGTCGTGTCCTGTCTCTTTCATGACTCGCACCACTTCGTCAAAGGGGATGCGGTGGGAGCCGTCGGATAAAAGCGCCATGTGCGCGATGCTCACGGCCTTGGAGGCGGCCATGGCGTTGCGCTCGATGCAGGGTATCTGAACCAGCCCCCCGACGGGGTCGCAGGTCAGGCCCAGGTGATGCTCAAGCCCCATCTCGGCGGCGTACTCGATCTGGCGGATGGTGCCGCCCATGAGCTGGGCCGCGGCCGCGGCAGCCATGGCGCAGGCCGAGCCGACCTCGCCCTGGCAGCCGACCTCGGCCCCGGAGATGGACGCGTTCTTCTTGATGATCAGGCCTATGAGCCCGGCAGTGGCCAGCGCCTGCAGGATGGATCGCTGCCGCAAACCCATGGTTTCCTGCAGGTAGCGCAGCGCCGAGGGCAGCACCCCGCTGGCCCCGCAGGTCGGGGCCGTGACCACGGTCCCGCCGGAGGCGTTCTCTTCGGATACCGCCAGGGCGTAGGCAGCCAGCAGGCCCGTACGGCGCATCTCCGGCCCGCCCAGCAGGGTCTTCTGATGGTAGGAACTGGCCTTGCGGGCCAGCCCGAGGCCGCCGGGCAACACGCCTTCGGTGTTCAGGCCGCGTTCCATGCAGCCTTGCATGGCGGTCCATATCGCTTCCAGAAATATCCAGATGTCCTCGCCTTCGAGGAGGGCCACGAATTCCCAGTAGGTGATGCCTTCCTCGGCGCAGAGGTCCATGATTTCCGTGAGGTTCTGCAGCGGGTAGACATCAGGCGTGGCGAAGGTCGCGCCCCTGTCGCGCAGGGCGCCGCCGCCGATGCTGAAAACGGTCCAGCTGCCAAGCACCTGTCCACTTTCGTCCAGGGCCGTGAAGTCCATGGCATTGGGATGTTCGGGCTGCTGCTGGTCCTGGGCCCAGAGGATTTCGACGGGGAGGGGTGCGAGGGCCTCGCGAATGGCCTTGTCGGTCAGATGCCCCTTGCCGGTTGCGGCCAGGCTCTCGTACAGGACCACCTGGTACGATGCCGCGCCATGTACGCGGGCCCGGAATTGCTCGGCGGCGAGCTTGGGCCCCATGGTGTGGCTGCTGGAAGGGCCTGCGCCAATGCGATATATTTCCCGGATGGATTCCATCCGCACCTCGCCATGTGGAAATTTGGTATTGACTGTCCGAAAAAGCTTGGGCCATGGAGTCCGTCACGGACGCTGGTCCTTGGACTAGCCGCCCCGCACACTTCCGTCAACAAGGAGCCCTGATGAACAAGCCGGAACTCGAGTTTCCCCTGCACTGGGAGTACAAGATCATCGCCGTGCGCAGCGACGAAACCTATGCCGCCATCTGCGATGTCATAAAAAGCCAGGGCTTCTCCGAAACCCCCTGCGCCAGCAACGTTTCACGCAACGGTTCCTACGTGACCTACACGGTGCGCATGCACATCGGGAGCCGTGAAGTCCTCGACGCCCTGAGCTCCGCCCTGGCGGGCTGCGAAGGCGTGAAGTATCTGCTCTGATTACTGGTAAATGGTGAACGGTGAATGAAGAAAAAAAGCGGAGCGAGGCAGCGCAACAATCGAAAATAAAAGTGATTTCTTTTCACGGCCAGCTGCTCGGATTCCTGGTTCCCGCAGAGCAGCCTCCGCCCTGCCTTTGTCCAATCACCGTTCACCAATCACTGTTCACTAATTTTCCCCTTGACGGGCAACCGGGAAAACCGTAGAAGCCTCTTCGTTGTCGGCGCGAAACAGGTTTTGTGTCTAATATATTGACATGTTTCGCATATTCCGACGAGTGGGCCAATAGCTCAATTGGTAGAGCATCTGACTCTTAATCAGCAGGTTCAAGGTTCGATTCCTTGTTGGCCCACCAGCTGCAAACACGAACCCGCCAAAGACGTACACGTCTTTGGCGGGTTCTTTTGTTTTGTGTGCTCTTTTGGCGCGATTCCATGCTGTGCCAGCACCACGCAAAGTTACGAAGGAACCTGGCGTCGTTTCGTCGTTAAAAGTCATTCACCTTCATGCTGCAGATGATTCTGGACACCCTGTCTGCCTTCACCCCCCAGGTCACCCCCCAAGTCGCCCCCCAGGTCGGCGAACTGCTTGCGGCGATGCGTGGGGAGATGAGCCGCGAAGTCCTGCAGTCCGTCTTGGGGCTGCGTGATCGTAAATCGTTCCGCGAGAGGTATCTGAGGCCGGCGTTGGACGCTGACCTGATCGAGATGACCCTTCCCGCCAAACCCAGCAGCCGTCTGCAGCAATACCGCCTGACCGAAAAGGGGCGACGGTTTCTGGCGGATCAGGCCATTAAATAGCCTCTGAAGACCATCCTCGCGCATCTCGGCAGACCCGCAACAACTCAAGAATCATCACTCCGGCCGCGCCCGTCCCAGCCTCGGCAGCAGCGTGAGGACCAGCGCGCTGGTGCCCATGCCCACCAGGGCCGGGGTCGTGATTGTATTAAGTGAATATTTTCTTAAATATTTCAAGGCCTCGCTTGACATATGCGGCTCCTTGAATGACATATCAAGTGATAGATCGGGCGTTATGAATGATGGCGTCATTACATTGAAATATTCTGCGAGGAGGCATCCATTGAGCGAGCAGCCCAATATGGCGAAACTAGTCCGGGAGCTTCGGGAGCTGACCGGCCTGACTCAGGAGAAATTTGCGGCCAAGCTCGGGGTGACCTTCCCCACGATCAACCGCTGGGAGAATGACCGCGCCAAGCCGTCGCCGTTGGCGATGGAAAAGATTGAAAGTCTGCTGCGCAGCCTGGGAGACAAGGGCAAGGCCCTGCATAAGGCGTATTTCAGGAAGGAAGCGTAAGCATGGCCCAGCTTGAGCACATCGAAGCCATTGAAAAGCGGCTCTGGAGCGCGGCGGATACTCTGCGGCCCAACTCCAGCTACGCCAGCAACGAGTACTTCCTTTCCGTCATGGGCCTGGTTTTTCTTCGTCATGCCTACAGCCGCTTTCTTGGCGTCAAGGATGCCATCGAGGCGAACCTCCCGACCCGTGGCGGCAAGACGAGGCCTTTGAGCAAGGAGGATTATTCTCAAAAAAGCGCCATCTTCCTGCAGCCCAAGGCCCAGTTCGACAGCCTGGTGGCCCTGCCCGACAGTGCGGACCGTGCCAAGGCGATCATCGACGCCATGGAGTCATTTAAGAAGAAAACCGGGTTGCCAGCTCTGTCAGAGTGGTAACTCCATGATATTAAAAGTGGGGAAATCGTGGAGGGCGAAATGCGGATGAGCGATGCGAGCCGGATGGTTGCCAAGGAATGGTTGAAAATCGCAGAAATACGTATACCAATCACCGAATATGGCGTGAAGGCATCGATGATATGAATAGTTCTGACATTCTTATCTACCAGGCCGCCGACGGCAAAATCAAAATCGATGTCCGGCTTGAAGACGAGACGGTCTGGCTGACCCAGGACCACATGGCTGGGCTGTTCGGCAAAAGCAAGAAGACAATTTCCGAGCACATCCGTAACATTTTCAGTGAAGGCGAACTGGACGAGCAAGTGGTTATCCGGAAATTCCGGACAACCACTCAACATGGGGCGATGCCTAACAAAACCCAGTCCAGGGATGTTCAATTCTACAACCTGGACGTGATCATCTCCGTCGGCTACCGGGTCAAGTCCCACCAGGGCACTCAGTTTCGCATCTGGGCCACCCAGCGGTTGAAGGAATACATCGTCAAGGGCTTTGCCCTGAACGATGAGCGCTTCAAAACGGGCAACTCGATGGCTTATTTTACGGAACTGCAGGAACGCATCCGTGAAATCCGTCTTTCCGAGCGCTTTTTCTATCAGAAAATCAAGGATATCTATACCACCAGCATCGACTACGACCCCAAGGATGAAAAGACCATCGAGTTTTTCAAGGTGGTTCAGAACAAACTCCTCTGGGCCATCAGTCGGCAAACGGCTGCGGAACTTGTGTATCGCCGGGCGGATGCCGCGCTGCCCCTGCTGGGTATGCAGTCGTTCGGTTGTTATCGATGGTCGGGTGGAGCAATGCGGTAATGTGCCACGTTTCGAGTTCTCCTGGTCCGGACAGGATGAAAACGATCCGGTCTGCGGTCGGGGTTGGGTGGTCATTGAAGATTGCGAGATGACCGGCCGCATTTATCTGCATCTGGCCGACGACTCGGCCTTTCGGGCCACAAAATCTGAGTGAGATGAGCATCGACAGGAACATCGAAGTAAAAAGTTTTCGCGCCTGGGCACCGGATTTCGACAAGTGGCCGGAGAGCTGGAAGCGCGTTGAGCAAGATCTCGCCTACGGAAAGAAGCTGTTGCCCTGGTTTGCCGGTTTTCTGCAGGCGCTTTATGCTGAGGGGTTGGGCAGAAAGACCTTTGCGCAATACCGTGACCACCTCTGGCTGCTTGGCGGGTCCATTATCAGCAGGGCTTCACTGTACGACGAGTACCATGACGATCCGCTGGAGAAGCTGCGTGAATCGGTCGCCGATGACGGTATTCTGCCCGATCATCACGATCAGATGGCACAGGCCGAAATAAAGGCCTTCGAGCGCATGTGCCGCAGGTTTGAGAAATATCTGAAGGAGCATACAATAAATGTGTCAACGACCTCGCCTTGAAAGACGAGGCTTGTAGCTACACTCCGCCGCAATTCCTCTAGGAGGCTTTGGCTTCAACATGCGCTACGATAGGCCGGTTGACAGGCGGCCCGCCCAGGGCGGGCATGCCGTTCTGAGCAAGGTATTTCCAGGCTATGTTCCGGGCGGCGTTGAGGTCCGCGTTGAGCGAGAAGCCGCAATCACCGCAGGCGAAAAGGCTCTGGTTCTTGCGGTTGGATCGTGCTGTAAACCCACACTTCGAGCAACGCTGGCTGGTCTTTCTCGGATCGACGGTCTCGACGCGGCAACCAGCCGCCGCTGCCTTATATTCGAGAAAGGATTTGAGCTGCTCGTAGCTCCACCCATGGTGCCTGCGCCGCTGGCGCTTGCCACGCTGCTTGGTGGTGGAGCGAATGCCTTTGAGGTTTTCCAGCACGATCACGGACCCGTTGCCGGCCATATCCACGATCCTCTTGGAAAGGACGTGGTCGCAATCTCGCCTGAACCGTTGCTGCCGATGCCTGACGCGCTGCAGATGGCGTTTGGCGGAGGCAGTGCCTTTGGCTTGGAGGTTGCGTTTGAGCCGGAAATACCGTTTTTCGATTTCCTTCCAGCGAGCTTCGCCCAGGAAGACATTCCCGGACGTAACCGCTGGGCGGTTGATTCCAAGATCCACGCCGACGGCCTTTCCCGTAGGGGAAAAAGACTCGTCAGGCAGGGTCAGGACGGAATGCAGCCACCATGCACCGTCCCGGTAAAGAAGGTCGGAGGAGTCGAACTCGACGGCCTTGGCCAGAATGTCCGCGGCGTGGGCGTTCGCCGTCCAGGCGACCTTGATGCGGCCAACCGTGGTCGCAAGACTCGCCTCTCCCGGAAGTATCCGGTGCGAGCGAGCGTCATATCGAATGCTCCCGACCTTCGCACGCGGGCAATTGACCTTGCGGCCCTTGGCCCGCAGCGCGAAAGCGGAGGCGATAGCCTCGGTGGCTTTGACCCTGGCCGCGCAGACGAGCTGCGCAGGCAGGGTCGGGTGTTTCTCCCGGAGCTGGTAGTAGGTGGCTTTGTGAAGCGTCACGCCGTTCTTCACGCCCTGATCCCATCCGAATGCCGCGACAGTGTCAAAGCAGTCGCGGACCCTGGCCAGGGTCTCGCAAAGAGCCTCGGCTTGGTCGGGAGAAGGATGGAGCTTAATGCGAACAGTGCGTTTCATTCTTCATATATGCAATAGATTTGCGGAAATGTCAAGAAGAAAACAAGAGGAAACCAGGAGGCGGCGCTTCCTCCCCCACCTAAAGGAAGGGGTCTCCGCGCCGAAGATTGATGAAAAAGAGCAAAGATAAAGAAATAAGGAAGCCTCATAAAAAAGAGACGGCCATTGTTCGCTCCTCAGCCGCTGAATATCTGACCTTTGTCGCCGCAAGCGGCTCGGGCGGCGTTGAAGCCGTTTATGTCGATGAGAGCATCTGGCTGACCCAGAAAATGATGGGCACGCTTTACGACGTAAACGTGCGTACGGTGAACGAACACCTGAAAAAAATCTTTGGAGATAGCGAGTTGCAGGAAGATTCAGTTATCCGGAAATTCCGGATAACTGCCGCCGACGGCAAAAGCTACAACACCCTGCACTACAAGTTGCCCGCCATCATCGCCGTGGGCTACAAGGTTAACTCCGAACGGGCTGTGCAGTTCCGCAAATGGGCCACCAGTATCATCGAGGAGTACACCATCAAGGCCTACGTGATGGATGATGAGCGCATCAAAAGCGGCGGTTCCATCCTCACTGAAAAGTACTTTGAAGAGCACCTCCAGCGCATCCGCGAGATCCGCCTTTCTGAGCGCAAGTTCTACCAGAAGATCACCGACATCTACGCCACGTCCATCGACTATGACGTCACTGCCCAGGCCACCAAGCGCTTTTTCGCCACCGTGCAGAACAAACTGCACTGGGCCATCCACGGCCAGACGGCGGCGGAAGTCGTTGTCAACCGTGCCGACGCCGACAAACAGCACATGGGGTTGACCAGCTGGAAGGACGCTCCACGCGGAAAAATCCAGAAGTTCGACGTCAGCGTGGCCAAGAATTACCTGACCGAAGACGAATTGGCACAATTAAGCCGACTTGTTGCCGCCTATCTGGATGTGGCCGAGGATATGGCGCTACGCAAAATTCCCATGACCATGCAGGACTGGGAATCCCGCCTGAACCGCTTTATCGCGGCCACAGACCGTGAAATCCTGCAAGACGCTGGCAAGGTCACCGCCGAAATTGCCAAGGCCCATGCCGAGAGCGAATACGAAAAGTACCGCATCGTGCAGGACCGGTTGTTTGAAAGCGATTTCGACCGGATGGTGAAGCAGATCGAATCAGCCGGAGAGGAAAAACCGGAGGAAGAATAAGACGGCCCACTTGGGGGCTGACTTCGGGGGGAGCTTGTATGCGGTCCGCTTTACGATTCGGGATTATCTCTGGAGCGAGCAAACCGGACTGCCGGAAACGTATTCAGAGGTGGACGTGCGAGACAAGACAGATGCCGTTTTCATGCATGCTCGTTCCGGGCGTACCCAACGGTGCCGTCACCCTACTACGCCGGCATGGCGTCGTAGAGTGACCGAAAAGGGGGCGACGGTTTTTGACGGATCAGGCCATTAAATAGCCTCTGAAGACCATTCCCGAGCATCTCGGCAGACCCGCAACAACTCAAAGAATCATCACTCCGGCCGCGCCCGTCCCAGCCTCGGCAGCAGCGTGAGGACCAGCGCGCTGGTGCCCATGCCCACCAGGGCCAGGGTCGTGATCTTGTTGTCCCAAGGCAGGGCGATGAACCACATGGCCGTGGCGCCGCCCACGAAATAGGTGAACATGATCAGGGATGCGGCAGATCCCGCGTCCTGTTTGACCTGTTCGAGCAGGAAGTTGCTGCTCGGGGGGCGGGTTAAACCCAGACTCATGGTCATGGCCGCCATGGGCAGGGCCATGCCCCATGGGCCGAGTCCGGAGCACAGGGCCAGGACCGTGGCACTGACCAGAATTCCGGCATAGCCGAGGAGAATGATGCGAAAACCGGGAATGCGTTTCAGCAGTCGGCCGCAGATCCAGAATCCGAGCATGAGCGCGCCGGAATTGAAGGCGAAGAAGTAACTGTATTCCTGTTCGGTAAGGCCGAAATAGGTCACGAAGATGAAGGACGACCCGCCGATGAAGCAGAAAAGCGGGGTCATGCCCAGCGCGATGAGCGTGCACAGGGTCATGAAGCGCGGGTTGCACATCAGGCGCAGATAGCTGCCTACGACCTGGCCGAGGGTGCGCGTCGTGGCCGGTGCGGGCTCCTTGAGCCTTGAGACCCCGTACAGGGCGATGACGCCAAGGAGGGCCTGGGCGTAAAAAATGGCCGGCCAACTGGAGAAGGCGAGCATGATCCCGCCGAACACCGGCGCGAGCATAGGCGCCAGAGAAACGATGACGGCCATGTGCGCCAGGGCCCGTTCGCGTTCCGCACCCACGAAATAGTCCTTGGTCATGGCCAGGGACAGGGTCGAGGCCGCGGCCGCGCCCATGCCCTGCAGCACGCGGCCCACGATCAGGGCCGCGGGGCTGTCCGCCTGTGCGCAGACCAGACAGGCCAGCACGTAGATGGAGATACCTCCCACAAGCACGGGTTTGCGGCCGTAGCGGTCCGAGAGTGGGCCGTAGAAGAGCAGCGCCAGGCTGAAGCTGACGAAAAAGCCGACCAGGGTCAGGTTGATCACCGCTTCCGTGGTCTGCCAGTTCGCGGTCATGCCGGGCAGGGCCGGCAGATACATGTCCGTGGACAGGGGCGGAAAGGCCGCGAGCAGGGCCAGGATGAGCAGGGCGCGTATTTTTACAGGGGCTGGTATTGTCATGGTGTCTCGTGATGGGTTGCGGGCTTGCCCTACTCCCGGAGTGAGGGGCAGGCAAGCAAAACTCCTTATGTCATTCTGGAATTTTTGGTGGGAGTGTGCCGCATCCGGTGGAACGGTCTCTGCACAGAGGTGGGTGTACAGGAAGATTTTTCCGGAGGTATTGTATGAGTATCGCACCCCTGGCTGCCCTCGGCATCGCCAAGACCGCATTCTCCATCATCGGATCGCTGGCCGAAGCGGCCAGGCGTCCTTCAGCGGAATCCGCCGCGCCCGCCATGACCGCCGCTCCGGCGCAGCAGTCTCCGTGGCATCAGATCGGCGCGGGTTTGGACGTAAATTCCATGACCAGGGAGGACCTGGCCAAGGTTTCGGCCATGCTTTACGATCAGGGCCTCATCAGCCTGAGCGACCACGCGACCATGAGCTTTGATCCCAGCTTTGCGGGTTCCTCAAACCTGTTGACCCCGACCGACGGTTCGGGCCGGGTGGACTGGGTGGCGGAATTCCAGGCCCGCATGGCCAGGCACAGCGAGCAGGGCGAGACTTCCGCCGCGGCCCAGGATGAGCGGGTGCTCGGCATCCTCTCGCGGTTGCAGGCCGGGAGCCGTGGCGTGACCTCGATCCGGGTCTGACCCGGCAAGGATTTCCCACTTCCGCCTTGAGAGCGGCGCGGTACTGCGCCTCCAGGTCCCGGCTTCATGTGGAATGCTTGGCCCGTCAGTCGCCGGGTAAGTTCATCTCCAGTCCTTGCGGGGAGCCGTGGTCACAAGCTGCACACCTGCCTGATAAAAGCCCGCCCAGCCATCCGTGTCCTTTTTGCACCAGCGAATGAAGCCTGTCAGGAAGCCTTGGCTGTCGTAGTCGATGGTGCCCCTGATCTCGTCGGCCAGGTAGATGTTCACGGGCACATCATCGACAGTGACTTCGCAATCCAGTTCCAGCAGGAGTCCGTCCGGGCTTTGATTGATGATCCTGGCCGGACAGGGAGCGGCCAGAGACGGGGACACGAGGGCGCAGCGCTGCAGGCTGGCGGTCCGGTTGAACTTTCTGTTTTCCGACATCAGACGCTCCGAATGTGGACGTTGTGAAAATTTCTGCCAGGCATCCGGCCCGGAGCCTCTTCCCGGCCAGCCGACATGAAGAACGATTATTACACTACGTTACGCGTATTTTTTTTCGATGCCAATATGTTGTCTTACATTCTTTGCAAGGCGGGGCAGTGAGGCGTCCGAGTTGGTTCGGGCCCTTTGTTTCGCCCCGGTTCGTCAGGAGGATTTGGGCAAAATCGAAAAGGGCGCAGGCGGATCAGCAAAGATGCGCCTGCGCCCCTGGTCTTCAGATGCGTATCGGACTGGTTTAAACTTCAGAATCAAGCATGGTTGCGTCGCTCGTAACAGACGTGCCGCCGGCCTCGACTCCCGAATTCAGATTCCTGTATATTTCCAGAAATTTCGAGTAGGCCGCGCCGTTGCCCCGTGGTTCACTCAGTGGAGGCAGCTCATGAGCCGCGATGGCATCACTTTGCAGCGAGGCCAGGCTTTGGCTGAACCATGTCTGAAGCTCCTGCAGGGCGGCTTTGAACGCGGCCTGTCCGTCGGGCTGGGCAAGTCCTCCACCTGCCTCATCCATCTCATCTTCGTTCAGTGCCGCAGCTGCCTGCTGCGGGGGCTGCTCATCCTGATTGAGCGCTTCGCCATCTTCCAGAAGCTCGGCAATCTCTTCCTCGTCAGGATTTGACTCTTCCACGATGAAAGATGGCAAACCGGCAAATGCGCCTCCCAGCGACTCAAGGAAGGTGGAGAATCTGGATTCCATGTCTGCCAGGGTTGTGGTCAGAGGTGTCTCGGCGGTCTTGGCTTCCTCCAGCAGGGCCTGGATTTCCTGCGCGAAAGAATCGACCAGTTCCTTGCCCTGCGAGGACAGGCCATACTGTTCTCCGAGAAGACTCGTTTTTTCGGCAAGGTCGTCAAGCAGCCCTGGAACCGCATCTTCAAAGGTTCTTGCGGCGTTTTGTGCTGTCCCTTGCTGAAGCTGGTCGTGGAAGTTTATGCGCAGGCGCACGTCCGCAACGCCGTTGAAATGGCCTGCCTGCAAGAGGCGGATAACGCCCTTCGAGCCGTCGTCGGCAGTTGCTTCTACGGGATCCGTGACTTCTTTTGTGCGCGCAACGCCCTCGTCTGCGGCAGTCTGCGCTTCGACGTGCTTGGGCCTGGCATTCATCCAGGCCTGTTGGGCATGCTGATTGCCCGAAGCATGTACGTTCATGATGCTGCTCCTTGAAAAGGTGCCTTATTTCATTCTGATCGGCCATCCGGCGGGAAATCTTTACCTCTCCACCACATTGAGCAAAGAACGTGCTTGGTTTTAAGGCTCATCCGGTTAAAGCGTACGTGCTCGTTGAAAATTCATTGTGCAGCCTTGAACTTTGGGTCAAAAACGCTGCCAAGCGTGTCTCATCATCGTCATCGCGAGGCGTCTTCGCCGTGGCGATCCATGCTTTGTCCGCCTTCACCGGTTCAAGAACTGGATTGCTCGCGCGGAGCCCGACACGTTCGTCGAAGACTCCCACGCAGAGCCTGGCTTCTCGCAATGACGGGCTTCGAACGAGTTTTTGTAGGCCTGGGCGGTCCCACCCGGAGTGAATCGGTAGTGAATCATAAGGCGATGGACGCTTAAACCGAATGAACCGATTTTAAGGCTCATCGCATCCAGTATCGACCCTTCAGGACGCCACTGTAAACAGTCGCGCAGTATCCTGGGCGGCATTCCCGCCAAAGTGTGCCCGGTTCGGGTAGGTGGGACTTTTTGTCTGATAAAAAATCCTTTCTATTCAGATAATTATAAAATGTTCATTTCCATTCTTCACAGGGATGACAACTTTTTGCCGCGACTGATTATCATCGGGTGGGCAGCATCGCTTGCCTTCTCCTCGTTTACAATACCTTCTTCATCGAGTACGGCCCCTCTGCATCTTTTGCATGATGAATGGATGTAAGATTTTGAAAACCATTTCCTCAAAGCACGACGCGCAGTGATTTCAGTATTGGCTTGAAGCGTGTCCATGTCGTGGTGTTTCCGAAGTTTCTTTACGTGGCAGTGGAAGAATATTTCCTCGATAATATATTATTTTTTAATGTGGTGATTCTGAAGCGATAAGGAGAACAGGCAGATGGGCGTGGAGTTGAACAAGAAATACGGTCTTTTTACCGCCATTGCCATGGTGGTGGGCATCGTCATCGGCAGCGGCGTCTTCTTCAAGGCGGAGAAAATTCTCACCGCCACCGGCGGCAACCTGCCGCTGGGGATTCTGGCCTGGGTCATCGGCGGGTTCATCATGATCTCCTGCGCCTACACCTTCTCGCTCATGGCCACCAAGTACGAGCGCGTCAACGGCATCGTGGACTACGCCGAGGCCGCCATGGGCGGCACGTACGGCTATTATGTGGGCTGGTTCATGGCCATGATCTACTACCCGACCCTGACCTCGGTCCTGGCCTGGGTTTCGGCCCGCTATACGGCCGTGCTCTTCGGCTGGGACATCACCGGCGGGGAGTGCATGACCATCGCCGGGTTCTACCTGGTCGCGAGCTACGCGCTGAACGCCCTGTCCCCGGTCCTGGCCGGGAAATTCCAGGTCACCACCACCGTGGTCAAGCTCATCCCGCTCCTTCTCATGGCCCTGGTCGGCACGGTCTTCGGCATGAACAGCGGCATGATCGTGCAGAACTTCACCACCGTGGTCGTGGAGGTAGATCCGCTCATCGCCGTGTTCACTGCCGTGGTCGCGACTTCCTTTGCCTACGAGGGCTGGATCATCGCCACGAGCATCAACGCCGAGCTCAAGGACTCCAAGAAGAACCTGCCCATTGCGCTCATGGCCGGCACATTCACGGTCATGGTCGTCTATATCCTGTATTATGTCGGCCTGGCAGGGGCGGTCACCAACCAGACCCTGATGGAAGGGGGCCAGGAAGGCGCCAAACTGGCCTTTGAAACCGTGTTTTCAAGCGCCGGCGGAACGCTCATCTTCGTCTTCGTCATCATTTCCTGCCTGGGCACCCTGAACGGGCTGATGCTCGGCTGCACTCGCGGCATCTATTCCATCGCGGCCAGGAATCAGGGTCCGCATCCGGCCATGTACGGTCAGGTCGACAACGCCACCAATATGCCCACCAATTCCGCCGTGCTCGGCCTGCTGCTCTGTGCGTTCTGGCTGGTCTATTTCTACGGGGCCAACCTCACCACGCCGTGGTTCGGGTTCTTCTGCTTCGATTCCTCCGAACTGCCCATTGTCACCATCTACGCGCTCTACATTCCCATCTTCGCGGTGTTCATGAAAAAGGAGGCGGACCTGCCCGTTTTCAAGCGCTACGTCATGCCCGCCCTGGCCATATTCGGGAGCCTGTTCATGATGTTCGCGGCCTGTTTTTCCCACGGCATGGCCGTGGTGGCCTATCTGTCCATCTTCGGCGCGGTCATGCTGGCCGGGGTTTTCTTTTCCGGGGAACGCAAAGCGTAGCCTTACTGCGGGACGATGATACAAAAAGCCGGGCGGTTGCGTGAGTGCAGCCGCCCGGCTTCGTTTTGCGAGTTAGGTCAAGGGTCAGGGCAGCTCCACGGCCCATTTTTCAAGCTCGGGCACGGAGGAGATGATCTTTTCGTGCATCAGAAACTCCGCGAAACGGATGTAGCGCCTGTTGTCAAGGGCGCCGGGGCGCAGGGCGAAGCGGGGCAGGGTGTCCTTCCAGGCGCGGCGGTTCAGTTCGTCGTCGAGGCTGGCGCGGTCGCCGGAGACAAAAAGCTTCCAGCTCTCGTCAGGATGGTTGACCAGATACTGCACCCCTTCCTCCAGGGCGTCGACAAAGGCGCGCAGCCTCGGGTCCGACAGGTTGCTTGAGGCGGCGACGAGGATCAGTTCGTCATAGGCCGGCACTCCATGCTCCTCCACGAAAAACGCCCGGCCGGGTCGGCCTTCGATGTCCATCTGGTTCAGCTCGAAGTTGCGGAACGCGCCGATGACCGCGTCGGTTTGGCCCGTGAACAGGGACGGGGACAGGGAGAAGTTGACGTTGACCAGTTTCACGTCATCAAGGGTCAGGCCTTCTTTTTCAAGCATCACTTTTAAGAGCGCGGTTTCAAAACCGCCCACGGAATAACCGATGGTCTTGCCCTTGAGGTCCGCGATGGACTTTATGGGGCCGTCTGCGAGCACCACCAGCGAATTGAGCGGCGTGGCCACCAGGGTGGCGATGCGGGTCAGCGGCAGTCCCTCGGCCACCTGCATCTGGTGCTGATGCTGGTAAGATACGGCGATGTCGGCCTTGCCCGCGGCCACGAGCTTGGGCGGGTCGTTGGGGTTGGAGGGGGCGATGAGTTCCACTTCCAGACCGTGATTCTTGAAAAAGCCTTTTTCCAAGGCCACGTAGAGGGGGGCGTGATCGGGGTTGATGAACCAGTCCAGAAGGACCGTGAGCTTTTCGGCCTGGGCCTGGGTGGCCAGGAGGAGAAGGGTTGCGAGGAAGAGGGTGATTTTTTTCATGTGGTTGTCCTTGTGGGTTGAAGAATGGGAGAATGAGCAAAGCTAAATTTATATTACGGTACAAAGGCTTGGCGTCCTTATCCGGGTCATTCCCGCGAAGGCGGGAATCCATGCCTTTGCTGCCTTTGTCGTTCAAATCAGAAAGGGATTTGCGCAGCGCGGCCGCGTACCGGTTCGATCCGGGTCGGGTGCGCCAAAACTCCTTCGCGGGCCTCGTAATGTTTTCCCGTCGTTGCTGACGAACAGACTGGAGCGCTCCGGGCGGGAGGCGACGGGAAAACAAACGATGCCTGGCTCAGTCAGACAGTTGCCGCCCCCGACCCGGATCAAACCGGCACGCGGGGACGGTGATTTAGAGGCGGATCGAAATGGGATTGATTGTCTGCCGTTAGGCATCATTTCCGGATCACCTCGGTGTCATTCCCGCGAAGGCGGGAATCCATGCCTTTGCTGCCTTTGCCATCCAAATCAGAAAGAGGCTTGCACAGCGCGGCCGCGTACCGGTTCGATCCGGGTCGGGGGCATGTATTTGCCTGTCTGTCCCATGCACAGCATTTTCAAATCACCTCAGTGTCATTCCCGCGAAGGCGGGAATCCATGCCTTTGCTGCCGTGACGAAGATGGATTCCCGCCTTCGCGGGAATGACACCGAGATTCATGCGTAGTTGTTTGCCTAAATCCTCAACGAGAAATCATGAATCCGCCTAACTGGTACAAGCCCACCTACCTATGCTGAGCCCACGTTCGTGGGGGTGACCCAGGCGTGGTGTAAAAATGCGCTGTCACTGCATCCCCTGCCTCGGCTGCCAGTAAACCAGCCTGTCGAGCAGTCGGTCCACAATGAAATAAAGCGTCAGGGACGTGACCGCCAGGACGGTTAGGGCCGCGAACATGACGTCGATCTGCATGCGGGCGTTGGCGTGGAGCATGTAGAAGCCAAGGCCTGCGCTCGATCCGACCCACTCCCCGACCACTGCCCCGATGGGTGCCACGGCCGTGGCAACGCGCAGGCCTGAGGCGAAGGCGGGCAGGGCCGAGGGGATGATGATGGTGCGCAACACGGCCAGGGGGCCCGCTCCCATGATGCGGGCCAGTTCCAGCAGGTCGGGCTCCGTGCGCTGCATGCCTGAGTAAAAGGATGATGCCACCGGGAAAAATATGATCAGCACCGCCATGGCTACCTTGGAAGCCATGCCGTAGCCGAGCCACAGCACCAGGATCGGGGCCAGGGCGAAGACCGGGATGGCCTGGCTGATCACCAGCACGGGCAGCATCCAGCGCTTCAGTAGCGGCGAGAGGACCATGACCAGGGCCGCGCTCGTGCCGAGGATCGTGCCCAGGGCCAGGCCGAGCAGGATCTCGGCCAGGGTCGTGCCCAGATGGGAGAGCAGCAGCGGAAACTTTTCGACCAGGGCCTGGCCCACGGGTAGGGGGCCGGGAAGGATGTACGGCGGCGCTCCGGACAGGGTGACCAGGATTTGCCACAGGACAAGAAAGCCTGTCGCCAGGATCAGGGGGCGCAGGATGTTCATGCCGCCTCCCCGTTCATGAGCCGTCTCAAGAGCCCGGCGTAGAGTCCTGTCACTTCGGAGTCTCCGGCTTCGCGCGGAGGCGGTCCGGCGGGTTCGATCACTTCGAGCACCCGTACCGGCGTGCCCCCGAGCACGATGATGTCATGCCCGAGACGCAGGGATTCCATGGGATCGTGGGTGACCAGCACCACGGTCGCGCCCGTGGTCAGGCGCGCGGAAAGGTTTTGCAGGCGCACCCGCGTCAGGGCGTCCAGGGCGGAAAAGGGCTCGTCCATGAGAAGGACGGGACGCTCTTCCATGAGGGTGCGCAGGAGCGCTCCGCGCTGGCGCATGCCACCGGACAGGGCGGAGGGCAGCTTGTCCTCGTATCCGGCCAGGCCCGCCTCGTGGATCAGTTCCAGGGCCTTGGCGCGCTTTTCGGGCGAGAGTTCCCCTCGAAGCCTGGCCCCGAGCAGGACGTTGTCCCGCAGGGTCAGCCAGGGCAGGAGCAGGTCGTTCTGGCTCATCCAGGCCACCTGTCCCGAGGTTTTCCCGCCGGAATCAAAACGGATTTGCCCGGAAAATTCGAGGTTCGGAGCGCCGGCCATGAGCTTTAAAAGGGTCGATTTGCCGCAGCCGCTCGGGCCCAGAATGCAGCTCGTGCGGCCGCCCCTTAGGGTCAGGCTCAGATCCGAGAAGAGCGGGCGGCCTTCGAAGTCGAGACAGATGCCTTCAAGGGTGATGCCTGGCGCGGCCTGCACGGTGGCGGGAGCGTGCACGGCTATTGAAAGAACCGGTGGAAGTGATGCACCGGCCCGTGTCCCTGGCCGATGACGTAGGCGGCTCCGGCCCGGATGGCCTGGCTGATGTATTCCTTGGCGTTGCGCACGGCCGTCTCCACATCTTCACCCCTGGCCAGGTTCGAGGCGATGGCCGAGGACAGGGTGCAGCCCGTGCCATGGTTGTTGCGGGTCGGGATGCGCACGCCGGGCAGGGTCACGACGCGCTTTTCGGATCCGATGTAGAGGATGTCGTCGCTGTCCCCGGATTCCAGATGCCCGCCCTTGACCAGCACGCTCCCCGGGCCCATGGCCGCGAGGTCCGCCAGTGCCTCCATGGCCGCCGCCTGGGTGGCTATGTCCCGGCCCAGCAGCACCGAGGCTTCGGGCAGGTTGGGGGTGATGATCGTGGCCATGGGGATGAGCTCCGATTTTAAGGCCTCGATGGCTTCGTCCTGGAGCAGCTTGTCCCCGCTCTGGGCGACCATGACCGGGTCGAGTACGATGATTCCCGCCTCGTGTCTGGCCAGACCCTCGGCCACGGTGCGGATCAGTTCCGGGGAAAAGAGCATGCCGATCTTGACCGCGTCGGCCCCGATGTCGCCGAGCACCGCGTCCATCTGCGCGGCCACAAATTCGACAGGCACGGCGTGGATGCCGGTCACGCCCAGGGTGTTCTGGGCGGTCAGGGCCGTGATGACGCTGGCCCCGTAGCAGCCGTGGGCCGCGATGGTCTTGAGGTCGGCCTGGATTCCGGCCCCGCCGCCCGAGTCGGACCCGGCGATGGTCAGGACCCGGTGATATGTGCGCTGGTTCATGAAAACTCCTTGGCGGCAAGAATGATGGTTTTGAGTTTCGCCGCGGCCTCCGCTGGATCAGGGGCCGAGACGATGGCCGAGACCACGGCGACGCCGTCGCACCCGGCGCGGATGACTTCGGCCGCGTTGCCGGGGCCTATGCCGCCGATGCCGACCAGCGGCAGGGATACGGCCGCACGCATGGCGGCGACGCCGTCAAGGCCCAGCGCCGGGGCTGTGTCGGTCTTGGTGGGAGTCGAGAAGACGGGGCTTACGCCAACATAGTCCGCGCCTTCGGCCTGGGCGCGGATGGCGTCCGCCACGCACTCGGCCGAGATGCCGATGAGCATGTCCGGCCCCGTCAGACGCCGGGCGTCGGCGATGAGCATGTCGGTCTGGCCCAGGTGCACGCCGCCCGCGCCAACGGCGAGGGCCACGTCGATGCGGTCGTTGATGATGAGCGGGATGCCTGTCCCGGCCAGAAGCTTCCGCACGGTCCGGGCTTCGGCCATGAACTCTCGGGTGCTGCAGTGCTTTTCCCGCAGCTGCACGCAGGTCACCCCGCCGGCCACGGCGGCGCGGACGATGTCCACGGTGGAGCGGCCAAGGGACAGCTCCCGGTCCGTGACCAGGTACAGGGACAGATCAGGCATGGTGTTCCTCGCGGATGCGGCATTCCCTGGCCAGCTCCTCGGGGGTCAGGTTGAAGAGGGCGTCCAGAAGATGAATCTGAAAGGAGCCGGGGCCGTCGGCCAGTGCGCCCGCCCTTTCTCCGGCCAGCCCGAAAAAGGCCAGGGCCGAGGCCGCGGCGGAGACGGGATCAGGGTCCACGGCGTGGAAGGCACCGACCAGGGCCGAAGCCGAGCAGCCCGTCCCTGTGACATAGGGCATGAGCGCGTGTCCGCCTTCGATGATCAGCGTGCGGTGGCCGTCGGTGACCAGATCGGTGGGGCCGGTGATGGCCAGGGTCGTGCCCAGTTCGCGGGCCAGGGCCCCGGCGGCCTTGGCCGCCTCCTCGATGGAATCTGTGGAGTCCACCCCTTTGGTTGCCGCACTCTGTCCGGCCAGGGACAGGATCTCGGAGGCATTGCCGCGCACCACGCTGACCTTTGTCCAGGCCAGGATGGATTTGGCGGCCTCGGTGCGCAGTTCCGTCGCCCCGGAGCCCACCGGATCAAGGATGATGGGCTTGCCCAGCGCCGTGGCCTTGCGTCCTGCCTTGAGCATGGACGACACCCAAAAATCGGTCAGGGTGCCGATGTTGAGCACCAGCGCGCCGGCATAGGCGACCATCTCTTCGACTTCGTTTTCGGCATGGGCCATGACCGGGGACGCGCCGCAGGCCAGGAGGGCGTTGGCGGTGTAGTTCATGACCACGAAATTGGTGATGTTGTGGATCAGGGGCTTGGTCTGTCGGAGGGCGCGCAGGTTGTCTGCGGCCTTCATGGCAAGATCGGACACGATGCACCTCGCACTGCTGTTGGCGTTGGGGGCAGCAGGGGCGAGGAATGGGGGGATTGGCCGACTATGGCCTTACGTCTTGCAATTCCCTTCGCTGGCATGATCCAGATCAGGTTCAACGGGTATCATCTCAGGCTCCTCGCCACCCCTGCAAAAACTCCTTTCTGGCTAGGACAAGCGGGATTGGCTGTCAAGCTCACTCACCGACGACACAGTTCCGCCCGGCGTCCTTGGCCTTGTACAGGGCCTGGTCCGCACGCAGCAGGGTGGTATCGACATGCTCGCCGGGACGGTGAATCGTGAAGCCGATGCTGACCGTCGGGGCGGGAATCTCTTCGTTGATCCTCTGCGCCTTTGTCACGGACTGACGCAGCCTTTCCGCCACGACCGCAGCGCTGGTCTGGTCGCAGGCCGGGAAGAGGAACAGGAACTCCTCTCCGCCCCAGCGTGCGCACAGGTCGTATTCGCGCAGGGAAAGCTCCAGGGCGCGGGCAACGGCCTGCAAGAGCTGATCACCGGCAGCGTGCCCAAAGCTGTCGTTGACTGCCTTGAAATTGTCGAGGTCCGCGATCATGACGGCGAATCCGCCGTCAGGTTTCCGCGTTGCACGGGAAGCGGCCTCTTCCAGGCGTACGGTCATGTAGCGGCGGTTGGGCAGCCCGGTCAGGGAGTCGTAGTTTGAGGCATGCTCCAGGCGCTCCTTGAGCTGATGCAGCATGGTCTGGTACTGGTCGCTGATGCGCACGATTTTTTCCAGTTGCCGGACTTTCTTTTCGTAGCTGGCGAGATATCCTTGGCTGCGTTCGCGTTCGGCGGCTTGAAAACGATCCGCGATGTGGGTCAGGCGGTCCAGCAGGCGCTGCTGGTCGAGGTAGCGCTCAAAGAGCTTCCCAAGCACCTCCTTCCATCCATCCGGAGGCGTGTCCGCGTTTAGAATGGCCTCGATGCGCCGCTCCAGACTGTCTTCGTGCGGACCCTGCTGCATGGTCATGACCTCGGGGCGATGGTGAAGGGAAAGGTGCAGTCTTCCTTGAATTCTTCGGCCAGTTCGCCAACGCGCTCGTTGTCGGGATCGTAGCTCCACAGCACGCTGACTGCTCGTCCTGCCAGATGGGACTCCTCCAGGCGGTCGAAAATATCCATCATGGCCCGGATGCTGCTCGTGTTGAGATAGATCAGCTCCAGATCGAAGGTGAGGGGCCGGTCGTCGTTCTTCAGAAAATCGTCGATCCAGTCGATGATGGGCTGGAAGAACTCGAAGGGATTTTCCGGATAGGAGTCTCCGGCCATGAATACGCGTCCCAGTCCGCTGTCGGCGCGGACCTCCGGGGTGCTGGGCGTCTGGGCGATTTCTAGGTTGTTCATACTCTTCTCGTAAGGAATTTTGAAATTTCTACAACACAACACGCAGGCTCAGGAAGCTGCGCTCGGCGTCGATTTCGCGCACGGTGGCGCTTAAGGAGCGTGTTGCCTTGCGGGCCATGTCGATGAGCCCCAAACCCGCGCTGCCGTTCAGGTCCTCACGTGGCTGGCGTAGCTGGGTCTTGAAGAGCGCCTTGAGCGCGGCGCGATCCAGGCCTGCCAATTCGTCCACGCGTTCTTTCAGGGCGATGCCATCGTAACGGGTGACAACATTGCCGGCGCTGATCACGTAGTGTTCGTCCTCGCGGGATACCACGATGGCTGCGCTGGAGGCGCCGGTCAGTTCCTGATGCTGGTCTGCATAGCGCCGGATGTTCTGGGTCATTTCGATGTAGACGGCAAAAATGTCGGCCACGGCGCTGGGCGCTTCCTGCTGATGGTTGAGATAGTCGCGCAGGGCGCGGCCGATCTCCTCGATCAGGGCTGCATTGATGGGGCCGTTGAAGCAGACCATGATTTTTTGCCGGTCGAAGATTTCCCGCAGGTCGTAAAGGTCGGGGGTGCTCATGAAACGGTCTCCTCGGGGAAAGCAGGTGGCGATGAATCGAAACAAAACGCCAGTATGGTGATGTCGTCGCGTTGCGGGTGCGTTCCCCTGTATTCTTCCAGGGCCGCAGCCAGGGCCTTTTCCTGCGCCGCCAGGGGAAGTCCGCAGTGAGCCCGGATCCAATTTTCAAAGCCGGTCCGTCCGAAAGGCAGCCCGCGCTCACCGCCGGATTGATCCAGAATGCCGTCGGTGACAAGGTAAAAAACGGTGCCGGGCTCAAGGTCCACGGTCCGACAGGTGAAGCTCCTGGACCTGCGGTCGTTGATCCCGCCACGGTCCCCTCTGATGTGTCCTACTTCGGTGCCCCTGGCCGTGAAGAGGTCGATATGTGCTCCCGCGAAATGGACCTTGCGGCTTTCCCACTCGACATAGCATAGCCCGATATCCATGGACGTGGCCAATCGCTCCAGCCGTTTCGTGTCCGGCATCATGGTCCGCACGGCCCTGTCCGCGCTTTCCAGCAGCGCGGCCGGATTGCTCCAGTCCTGCTCCAGGGTGGCGCGCTCCAGAGCCGCGTGAGCGATCATGGTCATGAAGGCTCCAGGCACTCCGTGGCCCGCGCAGTCGATGACGCCGAACAGGCAGCCCTCGGCACGCTCCCGGTACAGATAGAAGTCGCCGCCGACCACGTCGCGCGGATGCCAGACAACGAAATACCTGCCGTGCAGTCGCTCGCTGAGCTGGCGGTCCGGGAGGATGACCCGCTGGATGAGACTGGCGTAGCGGATGCTTTCGGTCAGCTGGCGGTGCGTGTCGGTCAGCTGCGTGTGGGTCGCCTGTAGCTCTCTGGTGCGTTCGGCCACGCGTTGTTCCAGCTCTCTGGTGTGGCTCTGGACCTGCGAGGCCATGGAGTCGAAAGCCCGGGACAGGGCCCCGATTTCATCATTTCGGTTGGATTGCAGCCTGGTTTCATACCGGCCCATGGCGATCCTGCGCGCCGACTCGGTCAGCATCTGCAGCGGCCGCAGGACCAGACGGTCGAATCCGATGGTCAGGGTCAGGATGACCAGAATCAGGATCATCGCGCCGCCCACCAGAGCCAGGTTGACGATGTCCGCAGACAGGATGCTCGCAGCAGCCGGATTGACGCTGCTGACTACGGTCCAGCCGAGCTCCGGGAGGTGCGCAAAGGCCATCATGCGTGTGCCGGAGAGCGTGGCGACCTGCAGTGGATTGACATCCGTCCCTCTGTGCCGTGTTTCAGCCAGGGTGCGGGCCAGAGTTTCACGATCGCGATCTTCGCTCAGTTCTGAGAAGACGGTGCGGGAGGTGTCGTGCTTGCCCATGGCCCCGTATTCGATTCTGTCCGGGTCGGGATGAGCCACGATGCGTCCCTGGGCATCGACGATGAAGCACATGGCTCCGGCAGAACGGGGCGCGAGCATGGTTTTCAGGAAACTGTCAAGCTGCATGCCGGTGCCGACCAGCCCCAGGGGGATGCTCGCCGCGTTGCGGACCTGCACATTGATCCAGAGTTTGGTCACCTTGAGGGTCGCATCGGGGTTGACGTTGAGCGTGTAGGGGACGGCGTGGTCCATGGTCGAAAAATACCACTTGTCGTCGCCCTTGGTCGGATCCAGAGTGTAGCGGTATCGGGCGCTGGGGCTTTTGGGGTCGGCGTAATAATAGGCCAGGGTGCGGTGGTGTATGACAAAATAGGATTGGTCGGCGAAGGCCTGTCGAAAACCTGCGGCCTCGGCCAGAAACCGGGTTCGGGCCAGAGTTTTTTGCTCATCCAAAAGCCAGTCCACCAGGGCGCTCAGACCTGCGAAGCGTTGGGCCATGGCCAGTTCCCGGCCTACCAGCGCCTGGATTTTTTCACGGGTCAGCTGGGCTTCGGCCACAGCAAGCCTGCGGCTGAGGTCCGTGGTCAGGTCGCGCATGATCCGCTGGCCGATGGCTACGGAGAGCAGCAACACCGCAGTCGATATGACCAGGAGCAGAAGGCCGACCTTGCGACGCAGGCCGGTGGCCCGTTGCCGGGAGGCCTGTGAATCAGGGAGAACGTGGGAGGAATCGGTCATGATACGCGCTGCGTGCTCCTTCGTGTCAAGTTAGAATACATTATGCCAAATTTTCAGTAGATTGCAATGCTCACAGTGTGCTGTCAATCCGTCTTCGCGAGGTTGATTCATGGATGGATCATGCGCGAGGTATTGTGTTATCAACCGTTCATGCAGTATCGGTTGTATGACAACGCACTGACATTCTGTCCGTCAGTTGCTAAAATCTCTTTTTCACCGTGGTTTTGGGAAAAGAGAGGGTAATGGCGATGAACACAAGGAGTTGCCTGATGTTTGAAAAATTTTCCGCATGGCCCCTGTGGCAAGGTCCCGGTCTTCGTCCGTTTTTTGCCATGGGTATGCTGGTGTTTTTCCTGTGTCTGGCTGCCACCGTTCTGGCCCAGGGCCCAGAGCCGATCAGGATCGGCAGCGTGTTCGCCAAAACCGGGGCGGGAGCCGAGGAAAATTCGCCCAACTACCGGATGGTCATGCTCGCGGCCAAAATCATCAACGCCCAGGGAGGACTTCTGGGGCGGCCCATCGAGGTGGTCGAGTTTGACACCAAAAGTTCGCCCCTAGGTGCGCGTCAGGCGGCACTGGACGCCGTGGCGGCGAAGGTCGTGGCCGTCATCGGCCCGTCCTGGAGTTCCCAGGCCATGGCCATGGGGCCGGTGCTGCAAGAGGCGGGCATTCCCATGATCGGCGCGACCACTACCGCTGCAGAGGTCACCGGTATTGGCGACTTCATCTTTCGGGCCTGTTACACCAATGGCTCACAGGCGGACGCGCTGGCCCGGTTCGCCTTTGACGACCTGCTGGCCAGGCGGGTCGTGGTGGTGACCATTGCCGGGGATGTCTACAGTGAGGGGCTGAGCTCCGTTTTCAGTCAGCGCTTCACTGCCCAGGGTGGCACGGTGGAGACGCAGCTTCGCTACCTGCAGAATGCCATGAATTTCGAAGAGCAGGTGCGCGCCATCAGCGAAATTTCCCCGGATCTGGTTTTTGTGGCCGGATATACCCGCGATTCGGGATTGCTGCTCAAGCAGGCGCGAGGCGGGGGCCTTGAGATGCCTTTTCTGGGCGGGGATGGGTGGACGGCACTGGAGCATTACCCGTATCTCGACCCGGCCAAAGGCGATAATTACTATGTGTCCCACTGGCATCCGGATCTGGATTCCGATGCCAGCCGGGCTTTTGTCAGGCTGCTCAAAGAGGAATTCGGACCGGACGCGCTGGGGATGATCGATGCCGGCAACGCCAATGCCTACGATGCCTTTGGGCTGGTGGCGGACGCCATTCGCCGCGCCGGCAGCGCCGACCCGGCCGCCGTCCGGGCCGCTCTGGCCGCGACAGAGGATTATCCCGGAGTGACGGGTTCCATCACCTTCAAAGACTCGCGTGATCCCCACAAGCCTCTGGTCGTTTTGCGCATCACCCCCGACACTGTCGAGTACGTCAAGAAAGTGGTGCCGGGTCTATGAGCAAAAACATCTCTCAGCGCATGAACCGTGACATTCTGATCACTTTCGCGGTGATCGGAATCCTGTTCGTTGCCCTGGGCAGCTTCATGCAAGTGCGCTGGAAGGACGACAACATCCATACCGTCTGCCGCATCCTCGACACCCTCGTCTCCAGGGAGCAGGACAACCTCGCCAACGAACTCTTTGAGCGCCGTATCATGGCCCTGGAAATGCGCCTGGCCGAGCTCAGTATGGTGGAGGACGTGCTGTGGGTCGAGCTATATCATGCCACGGGGCTCCCGTTGGCGGCCGCCTCGAACGGGGCGGCGACAGAGCTTTCGGAGCCCTTGGAGGTCGAGCAGTGGACCGCAGCGTCGGACTATGCCTTCGAGTATGACTTCTCGGCCCTGCTTTTTACCCGGCCCATTGTCGCGGCCGGTGAAACCATCGGCTGGATTCGCTTAAGCTACGATCTGTCCTTGCTGCGCAAGCAGTCACTGAGTTTTTTCGCCTTCATGATCAGCATCCTTGCGCTGACTCTGCTCTGCACCCAGATTCTCCTGCGCCGCCGGCTGCGCAAGTCGGTGGTCAATCCGTTGCGAGAATTGGGGAGGTCCATGCAAGAGATGGACGTCCAGACTCGGACTTTCGACGGGTCCATGTTGAGGGCCGACCAGGAGATCGCCAGTCTGGGCCAGGCCTTTGAGGATCTTCTCACGCGCCTCAACAACTCCTACCGCGATCTTGACAGCGCCCATCAGGCCCTCGCCAGGAGCGAGAATCGCCTCTCCCGCGCCATCGCGGCCAGTACCGACGGGGTCTGGGAGTGGGCATACAGCTCGGGGCAAGCGTATCTCAGTCCGCGTTGGTACGAGATGCTCGGCTACAGGGATCAGGAATTGCCCATGACCTTTGAAACCTGGAAGGACCTGTGCCATCCTGAGGATTTTGAGGCGGCGTCACGGTGTATTCAGGAAGTCGTGCAATCCAACGGGGCGAAATCCTATCATGCGGAATTCCGCATGCGCACCCGAAGCGGTGATTGGAAATGGATTCTGGGCCGCGGGGATGTCATCGAACGCGATGCCGAGGGCAACCCCGTTTTGCTGAGCGGAACACATACGGACATCACCGAACGACGTCTGGCCGAAGAGCGGCTGCGTCAGTCCGAAGAGAAGTTTTCCCAGCTCTTTCGGCTGTCGCCCGATGCCATCGTGCTGCTCAACGTGGCCAGTGGGCGTCTTGTGGACGTCAACGATTCCTTTGTGACGATTTCCGGCTACAGCCGGGACGAGGCCTTGGGCAGGTCGATGCTGGAGCTCGGGGTCTACCGCAATCCCGCCGAGCGGGATGAAATCTACAGCCGCCTGGATCGGGACGGGTTTCTGCGCGATTATGAATTCGAGGCTCTGCACAAGGATGGCTCCGTCGTTTTCTGCGCCATGACCTGTCAGACCCTAAAGATAGACGGGACACCGCACCTGCTGGCCGTGTTGCGTGACGTCACGCACATGAAGAAGCTGCGCGACGTCATGGTTCAGAGCGAGAAGATGCGCTCGGTTGGAGGCATGGCCGCCGGCATCGCCCATGAGATCAACAACCCCTTGGGCATCATCCTGCAGGCATCGCACAACCTCCTGCAGCGTTCACGTCCCGATTTTGACAAGAACATCGAGGCGGCGCGGGAAATCGGCCTGGATATGGAACTCATGGCGCGTTACATGCGTGCCCGCAAGCTCGATGTCTTCATTGCCGACATTCAGGAGGCGGCCACCAGGGCGGCGGGGATCATCCGGCGCATGCTCGATTTCAGTCGCCTGGCTGAATCCGGGCGCTCCCAGTGCGACCTCGCCACCCTCGTCGAGCACGCCCTGACTCTGGCCAGAAATGACTATGATCTGAAAAAATTCTATGATTTCAAGAAAATAGACGTGAAGGTCGAAATCGAGGAGGGGATTGGAAAATTTCCCTGCACGGAGACGGAGATCGAGCAGGTCTTTTTGAACATCCTGCGCAATGCAGCGCAGGCCATGGCCGAGGCTGTGCCTCCCATCGAAAATCCGCACGTCGCCATCCGGGCGCTGCGCCTTGCGAAGCGGGCAAGGATTGAGATCGAAGATAACGGCCCCGGCATGGAGCCGGAGATCAGCCGCCGGATCTTCGAACCGTTCTTCACCACCAAGCCGCCCGGCCAAGGCACGGGCCTTGGGCTTTCGGTGTCCTACTTCATTGTGACCAAGGGGCACGGCGGCACCATGGAGGTCGAGTCCGCTCCGGGGCGTGGGACGCGTTTCATCATTGACCTTCCCTTGGAAAAATAAAGGCAGAAATTATGCGTTTTTATTTGAAGTGCGCATGGGGCGTGAACCATCTTGGGCGGTTCGGGATATGATTCTTTTCGAAAAAGAGGCCCTTTCAAGGATACGCATGGTCGAGGTGCTGGAGCGTTTCGGCCCCGAAGCCGCCGTGGGCTGGACGGGGGGGAAGGATTCGACAGTGGTGCTGGCCCTGTGGCGGGCGGTGCTGCGTGAACATGGGTGTTCAGCGCCGGTGCGTGTCCTGAATCTTGATACGGGCTGCAAGTTTCCCGAAGTGCTGGACTTTCGCGATCGCCTGGCCCGGGAGTGGAACCTGGAAATGCATGTTGCGCGTCCCGAAGTCGAGCTGGCAGGCTATCCGCTGGCGGTGGACCCGGTGGCCTGCTGCGGCGATCTGAAGATCCGCCCCCTGAACGAGGCCGTCGCACGACTTGAAATTCCGGCCCTCTTGACCGGCGTGCGCGCCGACGAGAATCCGGACCGGGCCGACCGGCCATGGATGGATGATCACGGTGATCACGTCCGGGCCCTGCCCATCCTGGAGTGGACGGAACTGGACATCTGGACCTTCATGGTGCGTGAATCCATCCCGTGGTGCACCCTCTACGACCAGGGCTACCGCTCGCTGGGATGCATGCCCTGCACCGTCCGTTCGGCCCAGGGAGAACGCTCGGGGCGGGATTCGGCCAAGGAGGAGAGGATGGGACAGCTCAGGAGCCTGGGGTACTTTTAGGGATACAGTGCTTCTTCGAGCCGCCGTGTGCCCGGTTCGGGCAAGGCGGGAATCCGCTTTGCAACGAAAGATTGTCGACGGCGGAGTACCCGCATTCCGGTCCGCCCAAGGCAACGTCCCTCCCAACAAACCTCGGTGTCATTCCCGCGCAGGCGGGAATCCATGTCTTTCCTTGAAACGTGTTGCTGCAACGCGGCCGCGTTCCGGTCCGCCCCGGGCGAGGACCGTCGAAACTCCTTCGCGGGCCTCGTAAGGCTCAAGCGTTGCGTGGCGGTGCGGGAGGCAGGGACAGCGCGTCAGGCAACGCGTGAACCAACGAGTCCTGGCTCAGTCAAACAGTCGACGGCCCTCGCCCGGGGCGGACCGGAACGCTTGGGGCTGTGCGGTTGGCAATGGGACAGCAAGCAAAATGTGCCATTGAATCAGTTTTCCAGCGCCGCGCAGTCTTCGAGCGCCGCGATGTCGGGAATGCAGATGACGCCGCGGCCTTTGAGCTGGACAATGCCGTCCTTGGCCAGGACGTTGAGCAGGGATGAGACGGTCTGGCGGGAGGAGCCGATGATGGTCGCCATCTGCTCCGTATTGAGGCCAAGCGAGACCATGCCGCCGTCTTCGCACTGGCCGCAGTGGCGGCACTCCCGGCAGCGTGGCAGGCGTCTGGCCTCGTAGACCAGAAATTCGATGAGCCGGTTGCGCACGTCCTTGAAGGCCAGGGTGTCGATGACCGAGATGGCGTGGGACAGCAGGTCGCCCAGCACGTGGATCATGGCGGAGTTGAAGCTCGGCATGGAGCCAAGATAGCGGCGGACTTCGGACACGCTGGCGATGAGGATTTCAAGGTCGTCCAGGGCCTGGACGTAGGCTCTGGTGTGGGTCGCGTAAACATCGCCGGCGTCGAGCATGGCCATGGTGAATTCCTTGTCGCGGTAGGCAAGGTACACGCGGGCCCGTCCGGAGGTCACGATGAAGATCTGGTCCCCGGCCCTGGGCTCGAAGACCAGGGCTCCCCGGGCAAACTTCCGGGAGCTGAAGAGCTTGCGGACGGGAGCCATCTCCGGGCGATGGAGGTCTTGCAGCAGCGTGATTTCGGTCAGGCGCATGGGCAGCTCCGGCTTGTGATCCGTGAAAGAAAGGGAATCCAGGCGCAGGATTCGGCCTGGATGCTCCCTGCTTTTGCGGATTCATGCTGGTTTGCGGGCAATGTGTCCAGCGCCTCGGCCTGAGGCCTCAAGCACGTTCAGGAATTTTGAGTCATTGCTGTGAGCAGCCTGGCGCACACGGCATCGACCACAGGGCCGTCGGCCAGATTCAGGACGCTGGCCTGGGTCAATTGCCGCTCCACCAGGCTCGGCAGGATCGGCAGATGCACCACGTTTTCGGGCAGTCCCGCCATTGCGGGCAGTTCGGGTTCGCCGACGCCTCGATTGATCGCCAGCACCTGCCGCGAAAGTCCAAGCTCTCCGGCCAGCGCGCCCACCCTGGCCGCCGTTTCCAGCGACCGGCGGCTTGGTTCGCTGACCACCACCAGGGCATCCACCCCGGCCACGGTGCCCCGTCCCAGATGTTCCACCCCGGCCTCCAGATCAACCAGTACGTAGCTTTCCTCCTGCAGCACCAGATGGGCCAGCACGGACTTGAGCAGGGCGTTGGCCGCGCAGGCGCAGCCGTCCCCGGCCCCGGTGATGGAACCCATGGTCAGCAGCCGCTTGCGGCCCGGACGCAGTCCACCGTTGTCTTGCAACGGCAGGTCGACACTAAGCTCTTCGGGCAGGTCGGACACGTCGGGATTGAGGCTCAGGTAGCCGCTGCCGATGCGCTCGCGGACCAGATCCTCGCGTGCGTAAAGGGGCACGGGCAGCTCTGCGGACTCAAGTCCGCTGGCCTGGCCCAGACTGAGCGCCGTGTCCGCGTCCACCAGCAGCACGTCGTGCCCCTGCCGCGCCAGATAATCCCCCAGCCAGGCGCACAGCGTGGTCTTGCCCACGCCGCCCTTGCCCGCGAATGCGATCTTCATGCGATGCTCCTTCCGCAGGCCGCTCAAAAACGGCGATCTGCCTCGTTTCCTCGCATCTCACCATTTTTGAGCGGCCTGCGAATTTTGAATTTTCCAGGCAGTCAGTTTAAATGGGGGAACGCAGGCTCCCCCCGTTTTATCAGCTTTAGTGTGAGCGGTACCGCGCTAGGCGGACCAGCCCAGGGCCAGGCGCTTGGCTTTGATACGTTCGTCGATCATCTCCGCGGCCTTGAAGGGATCGGATTCGACGCTGAAACATGCGCCAAAGACGTCATCGAGTCCTTTCAGGGCCAGGTCCGTAATCATGGCGCTGCCCAGGATGTGCGGCGGCAGGCCGAGGTGCGTGTAGACACCGCTGGCCACGGCGTAGAGGCCGATGGCCGCTGCCTTTTCAGAGTACCATTCGGGCGCGCTGGCCGCCACGGGCAGGTCGCTGATGTCAAGGCCCGCGTAATTGGCCAGCACGGCGCAGATGTGCAGGATGCGCGAGTTGTCGACGCAGCTGCCCACATGCAGCACCGGCGGGATGCCCAGGGCCTGGCAGATTTCCGCAAGTCCGGCCCCGGCCCGCGAGGCCGCTTCCGGCTCCAGAAGCCCGGCCTTGCCCATGGCCACCGTGGCACAGCCTGTGGCCAGCACCAGAATGTCGCGCTTTATGAGCTCCTGGGCCAGGTTCACGTGCACATGGTCGTGTTTGAGCTTGGGGTTGTTGCAGCCGACGATGCCGACCACGCCGCGCACCTTTCCGGCCGCCAGAGCCTGAACCAGTGGTTCGGGGGTGCCGCCCAGGGCCCCCAGGATGGCTTCGTTGGAGAAGCCGGAGGTGATGGACATGGGCTTCGACGGAATCTCGACCTTGTCGGGATCGCGGCGCGAGTAGGCTTCAACAGCCATGAGCACTGCTTCGCGGGCCTTCTCGCGGGCGTTTTTGAAGTTGAATTCCATGTGGATGCCGCCGGGGAACTTGGCTTTGTTCGAGGTGGAGACGAACTTGGTGTGGTAGCATCCGGCCACGTTCACGAGGCTCGGCATGATGCACTGGTAATCCACGATGACCATCTCCACCGCGCCGGTGACGATGGCCAGTTCGGTCATGAGATGGTTGCCGGCCATGGGCACGCCCTGGCGCATGAGCAGTTCGTTGCCCGTACAGCAAAGGCCCGCGATGTTGATGCCCTTGGCTCCTGCTTCTTTGGCCTTGGCCAGGATTTCGGGCTCGCGGGCCGCTGCCAGAATCATCTCGGATACGATGGGACTGTGGCCGTGGACCAGGATGTTGACCTGGTCCTCTTTGAGGACACCCAGGTTGACCAGGGATTTGACGGGTTTGGGCGTGCCGAAGATGATGTCCGAGACTTCGGTGGCGATCATGGAACCGCCCCAGCCGTCGGCCAGCGCCACGCGGCTGGCGTGCAGGCAGATGGAGACCGGGTCGCAGTCCACGCCCATGTGCGTGCGGTGGAGCATCTCCACGCAGTCGCGGTCGATGCCGCGCGGGGTGCAGCCGAAACGTTCCCAGACGTCTTTGCGTTTCTGGGGTGCGCGGCTGCTGAAGGCCACGTTGTGGGAGCGGCAGCCGTAGTCCTCGAAGAACAGATTGGCCAGGGCCTTGGCCTGCTCGCGTACAGGCAGCCCCTGGGTCTCAATGCCCAGCTCCTTGCAGATGCGCTCGAGCTTGGCCTCGTCGCGGATGCCGTAGTCGGTGGTCTGCCCTTCGCCGATGGCGGCCAGCGTCTCCAGCAGATCGCGGCCGTGGTCCGAGTGCGCTGCGGCCCCGGCGGCAACGAAGCGGCCGAAGTTGCGGGCCACGGTCAGGTCGCCGTCGGCGCCGCACACGCCGAGCATTTTTTTCGGCCCCTTGGGGTTGATGCGGCAGGGACCCATGACGCATTTGCTGCAGGTCAGGCCCTGTTCGCAGAAGGTGCAATGGGGCGTCTGGTCTTTGAGCCGGTCCCAGACGAGATTCACTCCCTCGCGTCCAGCTTTGGCGATCATTTTCTGGGCGTCTTCCCAGGGGCTCAAATCCTGGATTTCTCTTTCCTTGGCCATGCACGTCCTCCTTTTGGTTTCGCGGCCTTTCGCCGGACTTATGGATGATGGAATACGTCACGCCGTCCTTTGGCGGTCCATTTGGGCTGTCCTAGACCATTGCACGTTTTTATGTCTGTCGCCTAGCTGACAGAGGGGGGATATTTTCGGATTTCCCGTCCTTGGCTTTGACGGTCAAATTCATTACGCTCCCCCGCCATGACAACCCCATCTGCCTCCTCGCATCCTTGTGCGGATTCTTCCATTTTGGCTCCGCGCGCCAGGACCCGCACCCTCTTCGTTGGCGACGTGGGCGTCGGCGGCGACAATCCCGTGCGCGTGCAGTCCATGACCAACACGGACACCCGCGACGTGGACGCGACCCTGGCCCAGATTGCGGCCCTGGCCTCCGCCGGCTGCGAGATCGTGCGCCTGGCAGTGCTGGACCTTGAAGCATCCATGGCTCTCAAGAGCATCTGCGCGGCAACGTCCGTGCCGCTCATCGCCGACATTCACTTCGATTCCCGGCTGGCCGTGCAGGCCGTGGAGGCGGGCGTGAAGGGCCTGCGCATCAATCCCGGCAACATCGGCGGGCCGGACAAGGTCGACCGTGTGGTCCACGCAGCCCGCGCGGCCGGAGTGCCCATCCGCATTGGTGTTAACAGCGGCTCGGTGGACAAGGAACTGCTCAAAAAACACGGCGGACCGACTCCTGCGGCCATGGTCGAGAGCGCGCTCGAGCACGTGCGCCTGCTTGAAGAGAGAGGCTTCGACGCTATCAAGATTTCGCTTAAATCATCAAGTGTGCTCGGTACGGTCGCCGCCTATCGTCTCATGGCGAAAACCGTGGACTATCCGCTGCACATCGGCGTGACCGAGGCCGGGACGGCCATGCGCGGGGCGGTCAAATCGTCGGTGGGGCTTGGCATCCTGCTGGCCGAGGGCATCGGCGACACGCTCAGGGTTTCGCTGACCGCCGATCCTGTCGAAGAGATGCTCGTGGCCTGGGAGATCCTGCGCGCCCTGGGGCTTCGGTCCAGAGGCCCGGAGATCGTGTCCTGCCCGACCTGCGGCCGCACCGAGATCGGGCTCATCGAGCTGGCAAATGCCGTGGAAGACAGGCTGCGCGGAGTGGAAGAGGTCTTTACCGTGGCGGTCATGGGCTGCGTGGTCAACGGTCCCGGCGAGGCCCGCGAGGCCGACATTGGCGTGGCCGGTGGGCGGGATTCAGGGCTCATCTTCCGCAAGGGCGAGGTCGTGCGCAAGGTGAAGGGCCGGGCGGAACTGCTGCCTGCCTTCATGGAAGAGCTGGAGAAGTTTCTTGTCGAACGCCGTAGCGGTGCCTGACTCTAGTTGTCATAAATTTATAGTCCCTTTAATTTTCGGAACAAACGCCGGTACCCCGGCTTCAGAGGAGATATCCCCCATGCTGTTCAGCAAATTCTACGTGCCCACCCTGAAGGAAACCCCGGCCGAGGCCGAGGTCATAAGCCACAAGCTTCTGCTGCGCGCGGGCATGATCCGCAAGCTGACCAGCGGCATCTACACCTACATGCCGCTTGGCCTCAAAGCCATCAACAAGGTCGCTGGCATCGTGCGCGAGGAGATGAACCGGGCCGGGGCCCAGGAGATCTCCATGCCCATGGTCCAGCCGGCCGACCTGTGGCAGGAGAGCGGGCGCTGGGATTTCTACGGCAAGGAGCTCCTGCGCCTCAAGGACCGTCACGGTCGCGACTATTGCCTCGGACCCACCCACGAGGAAGTCGTCACCGATCTTGTGCGCGGCGAGGTTCGGTCCTACCGTCAGCTGCCCATCAACCTGTACCAGATCCAGACCAAGTTCCGTGACGAGATCCGGCCCCGCTTCGGCCTCATGCGCGGTCGCGAGTTCATCATGAAGGACGCCTACTCCTTCGACAAGGACGACGAGGGCGTGAACGCAAGCTACCAGGCCATGTACGACGCCTACGAGCGCGTCTTCACCCGCTTGGGGCTGGAGTTTCGCGCCGTCAGCGCTGACTCGGGCGCCATCGGCGGCAGTTTTTCCCATGAGTTCATGGTCCTGGCCGACACGGGCGAGGACACCCTGGCCGTGTGCACGTCCTGCTCCTACGCCGCCAATCTGGAAAAGGCGGAGACGAAGCCTCTGCCCCTGTGCACGCAGAGCTGCGCCGCGCATGAGCAGGTGGCCACTCCGGGCAAGCACACGGTGGAAGACGTGGCCGGATTTTTGGCCGTGGCCACGACCCAGGTCATGAAGACCCTGCTTTTTGACGTGGACGGCAAGTCCGTGGCCGTGCTCCTGCGCGGCGACCGCGAAGTCAACGACGTGAAACTCAAGAACCTTCTCGGCGCGACCAGCGTCGAACTGGCCACTCCGGAGCAGGTCGTGGCCTGGACCGGTGCGCCCGTGGGCTTTGCCGGACCGGTGGGTCTGAAGGTCGATGCCATATACGCGGATCACGAAATCGCGGCGGGTACGGATTTTGTCTGCGGCGCCAATGCCGCCGACGCACATTTCATTCACGTCGACCCGCGCCGCGACATCACTCTGTCCACGGACGCCGCCCCCACGGGCTATGCGGACCTGCGCTCCATCACCCTCGACGACCCCTGCCCGGCCTGCGGCGGCTCCATAATCATGCCCAAGGGCATCGAGGTCGGCCACGTCTTCAAGCTCGGCACCAAGTACTCAAAAGCCATGAACGCGACTTTCCTGGACGAGAACGGCAAGGAACAGGTCCTCATCATGGGCTGCTACGGCATAGGCGTGAGCCGCGTGGTGGCCGCGTGCATCGAACAGAACAACGACGCCCACGGCATGATCTTCCCGCCGTCCATCGCCCCCTTCGAGGTCATCCTCCTTGCCATGTCCACCAAGGACGAAAAGGTCATGGCGCAGTGCCGCGAAATCCATGACTGGCTTGAGGGCCAGGGCATCGATACCCTGTTCGATGACCGCGACGAGCGCCCCGGCGTCAAGTTCAACGAAGCGGACCTGCTCGGTTCCCCCATGCAGATCGTCATCGGCGGCAAGGGGCTGGAAAAGGGCGTGCTCGAGGCCAAGAACCGCAAGACGGGCGAGAAGCGTGAACTGCCCGTGGACGACTGGCAGAACGCGGTTCTGGAATGGCGCAAGGAAGTGATGAAGGAGTGGGGGCTGGCTGACATATGAAATGTTGCTTGTTGAACCGTTTTTTCCCGGGATCATGAAACAGATGGACTCCTCGACTCCGGTGGCCCTCGACGCACTGCACCAGGAAATTCGGCGTCTGATTGAAACGGCCAGGACCCGTGTGGTCTCGCAGGTCAATCAGGCGCTGGTCCTGACGTACTGGCATGTCGGAAACACCATCCGGGCGCGTGTCCTAATGGATGATCGGGCTGGATACGGGGACGAAACCATCAAGCGTCTGGCCGAGCGCCTTGTCCAGGAGTTCGGTAGTGGTTTTGGCCAGCGAAACCTGTTTCGGATGGTCAAATTCACCCAGCAATTTTCCGACATGGAGATTTTGTCGACAGTGTCGACAAAATTGAGCTGGTCCCACTTTGTCGAGGTATTCAAGATAGATGACCCCTTGAAACGGGAATTTTACGTTGGGATGTGCGCCAGCGAGGGCTGGTCGGTCCGCATGTTGCGGCAAAGCATGGACTCCATGCTTTACGAGCGAACCGCCATTTCGAGGCAGCCCGAGATGGTCGTTCGAAGAGAGTTGGCCGACTTGCGCCAAAACCGCAAAGCCGGCCCTCAATTGTTTCTCAGGGATCCTTATCTGCTGAATTTTCTGGATCTAGCTGATGATTTTACAGAAAAAGATCTGGAAAATGCGATTTTGATGGATCTTGAACGGTTCATTCTGGAGATTGGAACTGACTTTGCTTTCATGGGCCGACAAAGAAGAATCCAGATTGGAGGAAACGACTATTATATTGATTTGCTATTTTATCATCGCAAATTGAGACGTCTTGTCCTCATTGAACTCAAAATTGGTGACTTCAAGCCGGAGTACAAGGGTCAGGTTGAGCTTTATCTAAAATGGTTGGAGCGATATGAAAAACAGCCTGAAGAAGAGACGCCGATTGCAATCATTCTTTGTGCTGGAAAGGATGATGAAGTAGTCGAATTGATGGATCTTCATCAAGACAATGTTCATGTTGCGGAATATTGGATTCAGTTGCCGCCAAAAGAAGTCTTGAAGAACAAACTGCATAAAGCCATCATGGAAGCAAGAGCACGACTTGAATTGGCAGGCAATACCCCTGAGCTACCGGACGAGTGAGCTTTCTCCCAAGGCTGGTCACATATCATGCACATATTTTCCGTCCGCACCCTGACCCAAGCCATCAAGGATGTCCTCGAAGGCGAATTTCCGTTCGTCTGGGTGCGGGGGCAGGTTTCGAACCTTTCCCGGCCGCCGTCCGGGCATGTGTATTTTTCGCTGAAGGACGATGACGCCACCCTGAGCGTGGTCTGGTTCAAGGGGGCGCAGCCCAAGGGGGCCGCCGGTGGTGGTGAGCGGGTCAATCCCGTCACCGGCGAGGTTGAGAGCGGAGAGCCTTTTCAGCTTTGCGATGGGCAGGAAGTGCTCGTGGCCGGGCGCATGAACGTGTATCCGCCGCGCGGGGCCTATCAGCTGGTGGCGGAGCTTGTGCAGGGCCAGGGGCTTGGCGAGCTGGCCGTGGCCTTTGAGGCCATGAAGGCCAAGCTTGCCGCCAAGGGGTATTTCGATCCGGACCGCAAGATGACGCCTCCGCGCAACCCGCGCCGGGTCGCCGTGGTCACTGCTCCCCAGGGCGCGGCCCTGCAGGATTTTTTGCGCATTGCCGGTGACCGGGGTTATGGGGCTACCATCCGGGTCTATCCGAGCCTGGTCCAGGGCGACAGCGCGTCGGCCCAGATTTCCGCCGCCCTGGACCGCGCCGACCGCGAGGGCTGGGCCGAAGTCATCGTGCTCATTCGCGGCGGCGGGTCCCTTGAAGATCTGTGGGCCTTCAACACCGAACCCGTGGCCGAGGCCATCTTCCGCTCGCGCCTGCCCGTGGTCTGCGGGGTCGGGCACGAGGTGGACACGACCATCGCGGATCTGGTGGCGGACCAGCGCGCGGCCACGCCCTCCCACGCGGCGCAGCTTTTGTGGACCGAGCGCGGGGTGCTGCGCCAGCAGGCCGACGAGATTTTCGTGGCCCTGGCCCGCGGCATGGCGCGTTTGCTGGACGCGCGGGAGCGGAGTCTGCAACTGCAGGTGCAGGGGCTGAACTGGCATTCTCCGGCCCGGCGCATTGAGCGCTGGGGCTTTGAGCTGGAGCGGCTTGGGGATCGTCTGCGTCAGGCCGCAAGGACGCAGCTGGACAGTCGCGCCACGGCCCTGGTGCGGCTGGAGGATCGCATGCACCGTTCCTTCGGCCCGGCCGCGATGCTGTCCCTGCGGTCCGACCTGGACCGGGCTGAGTCAGCCTTGGAGCAGGCCGGAGCACGCTTTGTGCGCGTCCGCCTGGAGGCCCTGCGCGGACTCGAGGGCCAGCTCGCCGCCCTGGACCCTGCGGCTCCGCTGGCGCGAGGCTACGCTTTGGTCCGGGGGGCATCCGGTTTCGTGCGTTCGCGGCAGGATGTGCGGGCGGGGGATGAAATCCGTGTGCAGGTTGCGGACGGAGAATTTTCAGCGGAGGTGCTGCCATGATGTTGCGACGTTTTCTTTTTTTCATCCTGCTGGCCACGGCCCTTTTCGTCACGCCCGGCAACGGGATTTACGCCGCGCAGCTGCGCCTGGAATGCCCCGAGGTCATCGGCATCGGCCTGCCCTTCGTGGTCAGGGTCGAATCCGACGAGCCTCTGGACCGGCTTCGCGTGGAATGGGCCGGCAAGAAGCTTGATGTGCCCGGGGCCGGAAAAACGGCTGTCGAATTTCTGCTCGGCACGGACGTGCTCAAATCCAGGCCCGGCACCGAGACCCTGCGCATCCTGAAACTCGGGCTCAGTCCCCTGTCCGTACAGACCTCGATTCTGGTCGAGGATCGTGAATTTCCCGAGCAGCGCCTGACGGTGCCGGCGGAAATGGCCACCCCTCCCGCTGCGGTGCAGGAGCGCATCGCGCGGGAAAATGCCGAGGTGCGCGCGGTGCTCGGCACGGTCTCGCCCGACAACCATCTGGTCCTGCCGCTCATGCGCCCCGTTCCGGGCGGAGTCAGCAGCGCCTATGGTCTTAAGCGTTTCTTCAACGATCTGGAGCGCAATCCCCACCGTGGGCTCGACCTGCGGGCTGCGCTGGGAGATCCGGTCAGGGCCGCCGCTCCCGGGCGGATTGTGCTGGCGGCGGATCATTATTACGGAGGGCGTTCGGTTTTTCTCGATCACGGCCTGGGCGTGTTCACCGTCTACATGCACCTGGACGAGTTCAAGGTCAGGCAGGGGGACATGGTCGAGGCCGGGGAAATCCTCGGGCTTGCGGGCCAGACCGGCCGGGTCACCGGCCCGCATCTGCACCTGGGCCTTTATGTGCTCGATCTGGCGATGGACCCGGCGGCTCTCTTTTTCGCAAATTCTGTCCAATAAAAAAGGCGCGACATGGCAAAGACACAGCAAACTTTCGAAAAGCGGCTTGAGCGGGTCAAGGAGATCACGGCGCTGCTTGAAGGCGGGGACCTGCCGCTGGAGCAGGGCGTGAAACTCTTTCAGGAGGGCGTAAGGCTTTCAAGGGAGTGCGGCGCGGAACTCGAGCAGGCCCGCATCATCGTCGAGAGCGCCGGGCAGGAGTCTGCGGCGGAGTCCGATGCTGCGGGAGACGAGGCATGAATCCGCAGGAAATGAAGGCTGAACTGGGGGCGCTCGGCGCGTTGGTGGAGTCCCGGCTGGCCACGATCTTCGGAGACGGCCAGACTCCCGAGCTGCTGGCCGCTTCCATGGACTATTCGCTCATGGCCGGGGGCAAAAGGCTGCGTCCGGTGCTCTGCCTGGCCTGGGCGGAACTGGTCGGAGGGCGTGCGGACCAGGTGCTTGATTTCGCCTGCGCCATCGAATGCATCCACACCTATTCCCTCATTCACGACGATCTGCCGGCCATGGATGACGACGACCTGCGCCGGGGCAAGCCCTCCAACCACAAGAAATTCGATGAAGCCACGGCCATTTTGGCCGGAGACGGCCTGTTGACCGAGGCCTTTACCCTGGCCTCGTCTGTTGCACTGCAACCGGACCGGATTCTGAAGGCCATTTTTCACCTCTCGACTGCTGCCGGTCCACGTGGCATGGTCGGCGGCCAGGTTTTGGACATGGGTCTGACCGGCAAATCCGCAAGCCTTGCGCAACTGCGCGAGATGCATGCCAAAAAGACCGGGGCGCTGATCGAGTCGTCCTGTGTCACGGGCTGCATTCTCGGAGGCGGCGGGGACCCCGAGCAGGCTCTGGCCTCGGAATACGGCCGGGCCATAGGGCTGGCCTTTCAGGTCACGGACGACATTCTGGACGTGGTCGGAGACGAGGCTGCCCTCGGCAAACCCGTGGGCAGCGACGAGGCTCAGGGCAAGTCGACCTATCCGGCTCTGCTCGGCATTGACCAGAGCCGGATTCTGGCCAGGCAGAGCGTGGATCAGGCCTTGGCCGCGCTGTCGGGATTTTCGCACCCGCGCGCCGATTTTCTACGGGCCGTGGCCCTCTATATTCTGGATCGAACGCATTAGGAGCATCAATGACTGAGCAGACCCTGCAGGAACTTTTTCCCACTCTGGCCGCCATCAAGAGTCCCGGCGATGTGCAGACCATGGATGAAAAGGAACTGACCAGGCTCGGCGAAGAGATTCGCCGCATGATCATTCAGACCGTGTCCGCCACGGGCGGGCATCTTGCCCCGTCTCTTGGCGTGGTGGAACTGACTATGGCGCTCCTGCGCGTCTTCAACCCCGCCCGCGACCGCATTATCTGGGACGTGGGCCATCAGGCCTATGCCTACAAGCTTCTGACCGGCCGCCTGCAACGCTTCCACACCCTCCGTCAGCTGGACGGCATCAGCGGTTTTCCCCGCACCAGCGAGAGCCCTTACGACCACTTCGGCGTGGGCCATTCCTCGACCTCCATCTCCGCCGCCCTGGGCATGGCCGCAGCCCGCGACCTGGCCCACCAGGACCACAAGGTCGTAGCCGTCATCGGCGACGGCTCCATGACCGCCGGGCTCGCTTACGAGGGCCTCAACCAGGCGGGCGGGTTGGGCAAGAACATGGTCGTGGTTTTGAACGACAACGAGATGTCCATATCGCGCAACGTCGGGGCGCTGTCGTCATTCCTTAGCCGCAAGCTGTCCAAGCGCTGGGTGCAGCGCTTCAAGAAGGAAGCGGAAAACATCATGCGCCAGATTCCAAAAATCGGCGACGATCTGGCCGAATACGCCCGGCGCTGTGAGGATTCCCTGAAGAGCTTCTTCACCCCCGGCATGCTGTTCGAGGCCTTTCGCTTTACCTATATCGGCCCCCTGCAGGGGCACGACATGCGCATGCTGACCAACGTCTTTGAGCAGACCAGGGAACTTGAGGGGCCGATTCTGGTGCATGTCCTGACCAAGAAGGGCAAGGGCTACGAGCCGGCCGAAACCAATCCGACCTTTTACCACGGGGTGGGCTGTTTCGAGCCCGAGACCGGCGCAGCCAGGAAATTTGCGGCCTGCTCGCTGCCCAGCTACACTGAAGTTTTCGGCTCCACCCTCTGCAAACTGGCCGAGAAGGATGAAAGCGTTGTCGCCATCACCGCGGCCATGCCCGAAGGTACGGGGGTGAGCTGTTTCGCGGAAAAGTTTCCGGAACGCTTTTTTGATGTCGGCATCTGCGAGCAGCACGCCGTGACTTTTGCCGCCGGTCTTGCTTCCCAGGGCGTCAAGCCCGTGGTGGCGGTTTACTCGACCTTCATGCAGCGTTCCTATGACCAGATCGTGCATGACGTCTGCCTGCAGAATCTCAATGTCACCCTCTGCCTTGACCGGGCCGGGTTGGTCGGTGAGGACGGGGCCACGCACCATGGAGTGTATGACCTGTCCTTTCTGCGCCACATCCCTAACCTGGTGATCATGGCCCCGCGCAACGAACCCGAACTGCAGCACATGCTGGCCACGGCCCTGGCCTATGAAGGCCCTGTGGCCCTGCGCTACCCGCGTGGAGTCGGCGAGGGCGCGCCCCTGACGGACGCGCCCCAGATTCTGCCTATCGGACAGGGCGAATTGCTGCGCGAGGGAGGGGACGGGGTCATCGTGGCCGTGGGCAGCCGGGTGGGGCCTGCCCTGGAAGCGGCGCGGATGTTCTGTGAGGAGACGGGTAGGGAAGTGGCTGTGTTCAACGCGCGTTTCGTCAAGCCGTTGCCACAGGGCCAGTTGCTGGACCTGGCCGCCAGGCAGCCTTTCATGCTTCTGGTCGAGGAGAACGCTCTTCCCGGTGGATTCGGGTCCGCGGTGCTGGAGCTTCTGGCCGATCATGATGCATTGGAGGGGCTGCGCGTGAAGCGTCTGGGCGTTCCTGACAGTTTCGTCGAGCATGGCAGCCAGAAGGAACTGCGCGCCAAGCTCGGCATCAACCGCGACGGGATCATTGAAACTCTCCGGGGGCTGGTCAGCTGATGCCAAGGATGTCTTTTTGATTTTGGACGACGTTGTTCATACGTCAAAAAGCCCGGTTCTGGCCGGGCTTTTTGACGTGTGGAGATCTTCTCGCCGCTGGGCGAAAAATTCAGCTATTTTTTGACCACCATGACCGAACATGGGGCGTGGGTCACGACCTTGCTGGACACGCTGCCGATGAGGAATCGTTCCACCGCGCCGGCACCCTTGTTGCCGATCACGATGATGTCGATGCCGTGTTTCTCGGCATATTCGACGATGGCGTCAGCAGGCGAAGGGCTTTCTTCGACAACGATTTCTACGTTGGCTTCCTTGACCTGATCCTTGATCCGTAGCACCGATTCCTCAAGGCCCTTGCGGATCTTGTTCAGAAATTCTCCAGAAACCTCGCCAAGATACAGGTTGTTGTAAGGGGCGCTGGATATGGTCAGGGCCGTAAGCTCTGCATTTTCCTTGGCGGCCATGTCCATGGCCTTTTTGAGCACCATGGTTGCGTATTCCGATTGATCGAGCGCTACCAGAATTTTCATTCCTTCAACCTCCTTTAGTTTTTTTTACCATCTGCGAGTTGCTCTAAGGATGTTTTCGTCTGTTTTCAGACTGTCCAAAGCCGGTCCGATCCTTACACGTATACCTTAAACATAACTCCTGACGCCCTTTTTGGCAATCAACGGAAAAAGCGACGTGATTGCGGAAGATGTTTCAAGACCGCCGCATGCGAGTGGCTCTGCGAAGGTGCCTCAATTCCTGCGTGAACCGGGAACCTGGAATATCTTTTTTTCCGTCTTGCCCGGCTGTTTTGTAACCAGATATTTGTGCCGGTTCAGGGCCCGTTCGGTCAGAAGCAGCATGATGTCGGGCAGATCGGACTGGGCGTGCATGCGGTTGAACTCTTCGTCGTCGCGCAGTCTCTGGCTGACCTGGTATCCCTGCTTTTCGTCCGGGTCGAGGACCACGTCTTTGGGCTGAACATCGACCTGCTCCCCAATGGCCTTGGACAAAAAATCAAACATGGTGCGCTCATAAAATTTCTTCACGTCTTCCGTCGACTCGGCTGCGTCGATCTGACTGCGGTAATGCGGCTCCACTTCGCGTTGCTGAGCCTTGAAAGACCATTGTTTTGTCATGCCGACCTCCATGAGAGAGTGAGGGGTGGTTTTCTGGACCTGCCTTCAACCAGTTTCGAGCAGAGGGGGAGCGATTTGAGGAACTTGCCGCGTTGCAGGAGTATGGAATTTTACTGGTTGTGCAACTCATAGCGCGGTGGGAAATATTTGGCAATGCCGCACTAAAACCAGGCGCTGTCTCTGATTGTTCGAGCGGTAAAAAAGGACTGACCGCCAGTATGATAAATGGCGGCCAGATCCGTTTATTGTCTCGGGTCGCGTGGATTGGGCCAGGAAGCGGGGCGGGTGGAGCGAACAGGATTGATATCAAGTCCGCCGCGGCGAGTGAACCGGGCGCTTACTTCAAGCTCGATGGTGCCGCAGTGCCGGCTGATGTCGGCGTGAATCCTTTCGACGCAGGCTTCGTGAAAGCCTTGATGCTCGCGGTAGGAGACAAGGTAGCGCAGCAAGGCGTCGTGCAGGATGCGGGGGCCGTCATAGGCGATGCAGACCGTGGCCCAGTCTGGCTGGCCCGTCACCGGACAGCAGGAGCGAAACAGGCGGGTGAAGAGGGTTTCGCGCTTGGTCTCCGGCGCGGTTGCGAGCAGGGATGGGTCTGGCTGATAGGTGAAGCCGGAGATATCCTGATCGTCGATACACGTTCCCGTCGGTTCGGCCAGGGTGATCCGCGAAAACATTTCCGGGGGAACAATGCGCACAAGCACATCCGCCCCGGCGGCGCGGGAGAGGTCGCGGATCATCATTTCCTGCAGTGCATCCGCGCTTTCAAGGGCGGTCATGTTGAAGGAATTGCAGTAAAGCTTGAAGGACTTGGATTCGATGAGGCAGGGCGAATTCCAGGGGACCCGTACTTCGGCCATGGCCACAAGCGGCTTGCCACGCAGACTGAGCCAGGACAGCTCGTAGATGTTCCAGATATCCTGGCCATGGGCGAAGGAGGGCGTTTCTTCGATGCCGGCGGCGTTGCGTCCCAGGGATCTGGGGATGGGACAGAGCTGGTCCGGGTCGTACTGCGGGGCGTAATCCGCCTGCCTGCCGAGAACCATGCGCTTTGAATCGGTCTTGGTAATGGGGTGCATGAGCCACCTTTTTGCCCGGCACTTTCGCGTCGGGGGTGAGGGAGAATTTCTAAAGCGGGTTGACACTTGTCCGCTGCCTTGAAGAAACGCTGCTGAATGAAAATCGCGGGCAAGTCAAGGCGGGGCGGCCTCTGCCGCGCTCCCGGGCTTGCCGGGTTGCGCGTGAGCCCAAAAAAACTTAGAAGATGGGTATGCCGGATTTCAACCACATACGACCACTACCGCATCAGCAAACGGAAACCATCGTGCAAAAAGCAGGTTATAGTAAATTCATCGCGCTTTTTTTCTGGCTTTTTTTTATGTCCCCAGGAATCGCCGCCGCCGACGAACACGCGCTCGCGCCTCTCGACGCTCAAAAGCTGATCGAAGAAAACAGGGAGAATGCCAAGTTTGTAATCATCGATTTGCGGACACAAAGGGAATTCGACGAGGGGCACATAGAAGGTGCACGGCAGATGCACTTTTACGCCACAAATTTCATGCGGGTCATGTCCCAGATCGACCGCGAGTCGACCCTGCTTCTGTACTGCCAGAAGGGCAGGCAGAGCCCGCTTGCTTTCAGGGCCTTGCAGCGGCTCAGATTCGCGCAGATATTCATACTTGATGGCGGAATTGAAGAGTGGATCAACGCGGGTCTGCCCACAGAATTTTCCTGATCCGGCGCCGCAGGATCTTGCGGATTGAAACGAGCGAAGTCAGGTGAAAATCGGTACGTCCGTTTTTCACCTGACTTTTTTTTGCGTTCTGTCCGTTTTTGGGTGAACTATTCCGGCGGAGGGAACACAAGATCGGACACGGTCCAATGCCTGGGCGCGTTCGTGAACGGACAGGTAAAAGCCAGGCTCCTCGCCACCAGTTGCAACTCGTGCAAGCGTGCCGAACTGCGTGCGTAGCGCGGGTCGCCCAGGACCGGATGGCCCAGCCCGGCCAGATGACGCCGGATCTGGTGTTTGCGACCGGTGTCGATGCGGGCGATAAGGAGTGTGGAATTGGAAGCCGGGTCGCTGCGCACAACCTCAAAGCGGGAGCGGGCCTCCTTGCCGTCCAGAGGTTCGCACGCCTCTGTCCCGGTCCAGTCCGGGATTCCTTGCACGATGGCTGCGTATTCCTTTTCAACCTTGCCCTGGCGAAAGAGTTCTCCCAGCTTCGCGGCGGCCCTGCCGTCGTGAGCCAGCAGCATGATCCCGCGCGCTTCGCGGTCCAGGCGATGGGCCGGGTGCAGTTCATTCCTGGCCCCGAGCTTGGCCTGGGCCAGGCGCGGCAGGGAGCAGTGGTCCGCGAAACGGGTGCCCTGGGACAGAACTCCGGCGGGCTTGTTCCAGACCGAATACCATTTGGTCTTGGCAATGAGCTCGGGTTCGGCTGGAATGAGGGCCAGCAGGACCGGGTTATAGTTGATTTCCAGGCGTTCGTCGGGATTCACTTGCGTGGAGGCGCGCCGCAACCGTGAGGTCGACCTGCCCGGACGGGACCACCATACGCCGCCCTTGGTCATGCAGTCTTTTATCCTGGCTTTGGACAATCCGGTGAGCGTGGCCAACGCGTCGCAGGCCGCCGCTGTTTCCTTGACGGTGAAGGTGCGGGTAAAGGCTTCAGCGGGCATCAATATTTTTTTCCCGCAGGCAGGTAGGGCAGATAGTCTTCGCGAACGGGACAGAACACTTCGATGGCCAGACAGGTTTCATGGATGACCGCGCCGTGGGCGACTCCGGGGGCGATGCACCAGCTGTCGCCAGGCCCGAAGTGGTGGTCTTCTCCGGCGATGGTCATGGTCATGCGTCCCGAGACCAGATAGCCGGTCTGTTCGTGCATGTGCGAATGGATGGGCAGGAACGAGTGCTCCTGAAGTTCGAAGCGGGCCATGAGGGTCTTGTCCCCTCGGACCAGAGTGCTGACGCTGATGCCTGGGATGAGTTCGTGCCAAGCGGCGTCTTCGTTTTTAGTGATCATGCGGTGGCTCCTTTGGTGATCGTGACGCACTTCTTTATCCGATCGATTATGGCTTGACAAACGCTCAGTGCAGGGGCAGTGATTTTTGCCATGAATACCACAGCCAGCAGCGTTTCCCTTCTTTGGTGGCGGCATGAAAGACATGCCGTGGGATGCGTCTTGGCCTGAAATCCGTCAAAGGATGAGCAAAATACCAACCGCGGCAGTGCAGACTGACCGCGGTTTTTTTTATTCGAACCTCAAGGAGACTCCTCATGACCATGCCCACAGCCGACGGTTTTTTTGGCGCCTACGGCGGACAGTTCGTTCCCGAACCGATCAAGGACATCCTCAACGAACTGGCCGAGGCTTTTGAACGCTATCGCAACGATCCGGATTTCATCAAGGAATACGAGTATTATCAGAAGCAGTTCACCGGCCGCCCCAATCCGCTCTATTTTTGCGCCAACCTGACCAAACGTTGCGGGGGAGCCAAAATCTACCTCAAGCGCGAGGATCTGAACCATCTGGGCGCGCACAAGGTCAACAACACCATCGGCCAGATCCTGCTCGCAAAACGCATGGGCAAGAAGAAGATCATCGCCGAGACCGGCGCGGGCCAGCATGGCGTGGCCACTGCGGCAACGGCGGCGCTCATGGGCATGGAGTGCACCATTCACATGGGCGCGGTGGATGTGGAGCGGCAGAAGCTCAATGTCTTTCGCATGCAGATGATGGGGGCCAAGGTCGTGCCCGCCGAGAGCGGCCAGAAGACCCTGAAGGAGGCCGTGGACGAGGCGCTCATGGCCTGGGTCCAGGACGCGCAGAACACCTTCTACCTGCTCGGTTCGGCGGTGGGGCCGCACCCGTATCCGGTCATGGTGCGGGAATTTCAGTCCATCGTCGGCCGGGAGGCCAAGGCGCAGATCCTGGAGGCCGAAGGACGTCTGCCCGACTACTGCATCGCCTGCGTGGGCGGCGGTTCCAACGCCATGGGCCTTTTTTCCGAGTTCATTCCCCATGAGGAAGTCAGGCTCGTCGGAGTGGAGCCTGCCGGCAGGGGACTTGCCTATGGCGAGCACGCGGCCACCCTCTGTCTTGGCGAACCGGGTGTGATGCACGGGTTCAATTCCTACATGCTCAAGGATCCGGCCGGGGAACCCGCGGAAGTCTATTCCATTTCGGCGGGCCTCGATTACCCCAGCGTCGGTCCCGAGCATGCGCACCTGAAGGATCTGGGCCGTGCCGAGTACGTCCACGCCAGCGATCACGAGGCTCTGGACGCCTTCTTCCTGCTCTCGCGTACCGAAGGCATCATCCCGGCGCTGGAGTCATCCCACGCCCTGGCCCATGCCCTGCGCATCGCGCCCGCACTGACGCCGGAAGCGATCATCATCGTCAACCTTTCCGGGCGCGGTGACAAGGACGTGGACCAGATCGAGCGCATGGTCGCCAGCGGCGAGATCACTCCGCCGATCATTTAGAACAAAACGGCCCGGTCGGATGATCGACCGGGCCTGTCTGCCCATGCTCAAACGAGCGCGCCGTTTTCTTCCTGACTCCTTGTCAGACCACCAGCCCCAGGGGCACGCCGACCTCGGCCTGCATGAGGCATTCACCCAGGCCAAGTTTGTCCAGTTCACTCCGGAATGCATCCACATTCTGTTCCAGGACCGGGAAGGTGCCCCAGTGCATGGGCAAGACCTTCTTGCATCGCAGCATCATGGCCGCCAGGGCTGCCTGGGCCGGGTCCATGGTGAACACGCCGCCGATGGGCAGGAGAGCCAGGTCGATCTTGTAGAGTTTGCCCCACAGGGCCATGGACGAGAAAATGCCCGTGTCTCCGGCGTGGTAGATGGTGTACCCGTCCGGCAGGCGGATGATGAACCCCACCGGTACTCCTGATTCACAGGAATGATGGGCCTGGACCATGGTCACGCTGATGCCCTGGTGTGTCACTGTGCCGCCTATGTTGAAGCCGATGCCGTTCAAGATCTGGCTGTCGGCAAGGCCCTGGCTTTTGAGCTTGGCGGCCAGTTCCACGATGCAGCCCAGGGCCGCGCCGGTGCGCTGGCAGATCTCAAGAGCTTGGCCCACGTGGTCGCCGTGGTCATGGGTGACCAGGACGAGATCTGCGGTGATGTTTTCGGCCGCAGCCTTGGCCGACGGGTTGCCGTCGAACCAGGGGTCGATGAGTATGGAAAGGTTCTGGCTATTGATGGCAAAGGCTGAATGGCCGTGCCAGGTCAGGGTGTTCATGTCGCCTCCTTCAGGTGTGGTCGCCGCCAAGGGCGACGCGTAATTCCGCAAGAATGCTCCCGGTCGCAAGGAGCAGGTCCTCGGCCTCACGGCGCAGTCCCTCCGGGGCCGCGTTCGCTCTGGCTGATTCTTCCAGTATTTTTGCCGTCGATCCTTCTTCGGCCAGGCCCATGTTCATGAGCAGGCCTTTCACGCCGTGGGCATGGCGCATGAGCCGGTCCGTGTCCATCGTTTCGAGACAGTCCCGCAAGTCCCGGTCGTGTTCGGCCAGGGTCTCGGCCAGGCTGTGGATCAGCGGCATGGCCTCGTCGCGGTCCAGTTCATACTGGGCGGCCAGTGCGGCCAGCATGCGTTCGACGTAGCCGCCGTTCTCGCTTGGCGCTGAGGCTGGCGGCCGCACGGGGGACGGAGCGGGCGCGCTGTCTGCCTGTTCGCCGGCTTGCTCCCGTCCCGTCGCCGGAAGGGAATCGAGAGGTTCGCTGAAACGGCTCAAGGTGGCGTACACGTCGTCCAGGCGCAGGGGCTTGGTCAGGTAATCGTCCATGCCGATGCTGAGGCAGCGCTCCTTGTCTTCGATCATGGCGTGGGCGGTCATGGCCACGATGGGCGTCCGCGTGCCCTGTGTCTTTTCGCGCACGGCGCGGACCAGAAAGCTGTCGTCCATGTCCGTGGGCGCGGGCAGGCCCTGTTCGCAGGCGCGGATGATGCGCGTGGCGGTGAACCCGTCCATGACCGGCATCTGCAGGTCCATGAGAATCAGGTCGTAGGTGTGCCTGCTGATCATGGTCAAGACATCCAGGCCGTCGCTCGCCTCGTGCACGGTGTGTCCCATTTTGCCAAGCAGCAGCCCGGCCAGTTCCCGGTTGGTGGCCACGTCGTCGACGAGCAGGATGTCCAGGGGACGGAGCCTCGGCAGGGTCTGCTCTGTGGGCTGGTTGTCCGGCAGGTGCAGGCGCAGGCCGAAAGCCTGGGCGAGGGCGCGCAGAAGCTCGTCCTGCAGCAGGGGTTTGGTCAGCACCGCTCGGATCTGCCCCTTTCCGGCGGCGACGGACTTGTCGCCAATCTGGGTCAGCACGATGCTCGGGGTGTCGTGCAGGCTGCCGCCGGAGAGGGTGAGTTCCATGCAGGCAAAGTCCCCGAAATCGGTGTCCATGATCGCCAGATCAAAACTGTTTCCGTCAAGGGCCATGCATTCCATGCAGTCCGCGTCTTTGCTGTTAAGGCCCCAGAAAGCGAGCAGGTCTCTGATATGGGCGCGGATGAGCGGGTTGTTGGCCACGATCAGGACTGTCGCCGCGTGATCGAAGACCCCGGCATGGGCAATATCCGGGGCGGCGGCCTGACGCATGCGGGCGTGGAATTCAAAGATGCTGCCCTGGCCCGGCGTGCTTTGCACCGAGATGTCGCCGCCCATGAGCCCTACGAGCTTGCGCGAGATGGACAGCCCGAGGCCGGTGCCGCCGTAGACGCGGGTGGAGGAGCTGTCGACCTGGGTGAAATCGTCGAAGATGCTCCCCAGCTTGTCCGGGGGGATGCCGATGCCGGTATCCTCGATGCGAAAGCGCACGACGCAGTCCTCCCCTTGCGGTTCCACGCTGCAGGAGCAGCAAACGTGACCCGATGGGGTGAACTTGAGCGCGTTGCCGAGCAGGTTCATGAGCACCTGGCGCAGGCGGATTGGGTCGCCATGCATTTTGGCAGGCATGTCCGGGGGCAGGCGGCAGATCAGTTCGAGCCCTTTTTCCGCCGCGGTGAGCCCGAGGGTGCTGACGGTCCTCTCGACCTCGGCGCGCAGGTCAAAGGGACGGATTTCAAGGGCAAACTGGCCGGCCTCGATCTTGGAGAGGTCAAGTACCCCGTTGATGAGGTTGAGCAGGGATTCGGAGGCGTTCTTGACGATGGTCAGGGCGCGGTGCTGCTCCGGCGTGACCCTGGTGCCGAGCACCACGTCGGTCATGCCGATGATGGCGTTCATGGGAGTGCGGATTTCGTGACTGAAATTGGCCAGGAATTGCGATTTCATAAGGCTCGCGGATTCAGCCTGCTGCTTGGCCAGGTTTAGTTCCTGCACCAGCTGCGAGAGCCTGTCGGCGTCATTCTCCCGGTTCTCGAAATCCCGGGCGGCGAGACGGCGCTGGAGACTCTGAAGCTCCTTTTGGCACTCCTCCAGTTCGGGCGATCTGTCCTGGCGGCTGGAATTCGTTTGAATGCTCATGAAGTCTGTTTTCCCCTTGCCGGGCTGCCTGGCTAAGGCCCTGGTGCCGGAATTTTCAGCGTGCGCCGCGCGGCGGATTGTCTTGCAGCTATCAGAATTCGTGTCCGTCTCCAAGACGCCTCTTTTCGTCGCTTTTGGCGGAGGAACCCTGGGCTGGGCGCAGTGGCGGGAGCGAAGGTAAAAAAGGTGGCATGGAATTGATTTTCTTTTTCTTCTTTCTCGGGTAGGATCTGAAAAGTCAAATGCGGACGTTTAAAATGATGGAAGTTTGCCGGTTATGAAAAGATCAACCCGTTACACCTGTCTGTTGTGCAGCATTTTTTTGGTGCTCTGTGCTCCGGGAATTCTTTTTTCCGCGGACCAGGCGACACGAGTCCACCGGGTCGCCGAGGGAGACAGCATCCGCCAAGTGCTGCTGCAATACGCCTGCGTCACGTCCATGGGCGAATATGCAGAGTTCAGGGACGCTTTCCTGAAACTCAATCCCGACATCCTTCATTCCGGACTCCTGATTCCGGGAGCGGACATTAAGGTGCCCGTGTGGACCAAAAAATCGAAGAAGAGCTGTCTTGTTTTCGAGGAACAGCGCATCGTGCGGGTCGAGTTCGAGCCTCTGACCTCTGCCGAGAGAGTTCTGGTCTATCTCGACGGACCGGTGCTGCCTGACGTGTTCACCCTCAAGACTGCGGAACCGGTGCGCGTGGTGTGCGATTTTGACGGAACCCTGCCCCAGACCGATCTGATTCGGGACATCGCCACTGACGGACGCATGGTTCACAGGGTCCGGGTCGGCCACCAGGACAAGCCGTTCATGCGGGCCCGCGTGGTACTCGATGTCGACGAATCCCTCATCGGCCGCATCGAACAGGAGTTTTTCGAGCAGGAAAGCCTTTTCTCCATTACCGTATTCGACGCTTCATCCCGTTGAGGTTCCGGCGTCGCGCCACGAACCCCCTCACCTGAGCCTTGCGCGTTTTCAAAAGGATACCTCATGTATGTTCACGTCCCTCCTCTGGAGATTGAATCCCGTTCCCTGGCAATCATCGATGCGGAAGTAAAAGAACCCCGCCCGTTTTTAGGTGACGAATGGATCGTGGCCAGGCGCATGATTCACACCACGGCGGACTTCGATCTGCTGGCGCATATCCGCTTTCATCCGCAGGCCATCATGTCCGGCAAGGACGCTCTGCTGGCCGGGGCCGACATCGTCACCGACACCCGCATGGCCCTGTCCGGAATTCCGGTTCGGCGCCTGGAGCCGCTTGGCTGCACCGTACGCTGCCTCATTGACGATCCTGCCGTGGCAAAGCGGGCCAGAAAGGAAGGCGTGACTCGCGCCTGGGCCGCCGTGGACGAGGTCATGGCCCATGGCGGAGCGGACATCTTTGTCATCGGCAATGCGCCCACGGCCCTCTATCGACTGCTGGATTGGATGGAGCGCGGGGCCAGGCCGCCCCGGCTCATTGTCGGCATGCCCGTGGGTTTTGTGAACGCGGCGGAATCCAAGGAACTGCTCCTGGCCCAGACCGCCATCCCCTTCATCACCATCACCGGACGCAAGGGCGGTTCGAGCCTGGCGGCCAGCGTGATCAACGCCCTGCTCAAGCTGGCGCTGGAAACGCCGCGATAACCGGTCGCGTCAGACCGGCGCCTGTTTTTTTCACAGCGACACATCGACCGCTTTGTGTCATCAAATTCCTGAAATGGTATAAAAAAAGCGCCTCCAACCGAAAGACGGTTGGAGGCGCTTCATGTTTGGCGAGCCTGCGAATTTTGAATTTCTCAACAGCCAGCTAATATCTGATGGCCGAGAAGCGCATCAGTTTGTCCCACTGATGGGTGGAGGTGATGCGTCGGATGGTTCCGGTCTTGCCGCGCAGAACCAGGGAATGGGTGGTTGCACCCGTGCCGGAGTAGGAGACTCCGCCCAGAAAGGTGCCCCCGGAGATGCCCGTGGCCGCGAAGAAGACATTGTCGTCACGGATGAGGGTATCCGTGTCCAGGACCTGTTCAAGGTCCAGGCCGAAGTTGAGAACGTCTTTTCGCTCAGACTCGGACTGGGGGTCGAAGCGGGCCAGGATCTCTCCGCCCAGGGCCTTGATGGCGCAGGCCGCCAGCACCCCTTCGGGAGTGCCGCCGGTGCCGATCATCATGTCCACGTTGGAGGACGGATCAACAGCCATGAGCGCCCCGGCAACGTCGCCGTCCGTATGTAACTGGATGCGCGCTCCGGCGGTGCGGATCTGGCTGATCAGGTACTTATGGCGCGGCTTGTCCAGCACGAAGACGACCAGATCCTCGACCTTCTTGCCCAGGGCCCTGGCCGTGACGTCCAGGTTGTGCGCCACGGGGGCGTTCAGGTCCACCGCACCCTTGGCCGGGGCCGGGACCACGAGCTTTTGCATGTAATAGCTCGGACCCGGGTTGAACATGGTCCCGGCCGGTGCAAGACCGACCACGGCGATGGCGTTGGGCCGGCCGTAGGCCAGCAGGTTGGTGCCCTCCACCGGATCCACGGCCACGTCTACGGCAGCGCCCCGGCCCGTGCCGATGCGTTCGCCGTTGTAGAGCATGGGGGCCTCGTCCTTCTCGCCTTCGCCGATGACGATGCGCCCGTCGATATCAAGGGTATTGAAGGACAGGCGCATGGCATCCACGGCCGCTCCGTCGCCTTCGTTCTTGGCACCTTTGCCGAGCCAGCGGGCCGAGGCCAGGGCCGCAGCTTCCGTGACCCTGACCAGGTCCATGGCCAGATTTCGTTGCGGGGCTTCCATGCTATTCCTTGATGAACGTGATGAGGTTGCTCGTGGTGAACCCGTATTTTTCCTTCAGCACTCCGGCCGGGGCAGAAGCTCCGAAATGGTTGATGCCCCAAACCTTGCCGTCCAGGCCCACGTATTTGTACCAAAGATCCGTGCGCCCGGCCTCGATGGCCACGCGGCGGGTGATGGAGCGGGGCATGACGGCCTCGCGGTATTCGGGGCTCTGTTCGTCGAAGAGTTCCATGCTCGGCACAGACACGACGCGGATTTTGAGCTCCGGACACGCATCCGCGGCTTCCACGGCCAGATGCACTTCCGAGCCTGAGGCCAGGAGCAGCATTTCCGGAGCTTTGTCTTCGGGATCGCGGACTACGTACGCGCCTCTGGCCACATTCTCTTCCAGAGGCTGGGGCAGTTCGAGCACGGGCAGCCCCTGGCGGGTGAAGATCAAAACCGAGGGCCGCGACTTCTGCTTCAGGGCTACAGCCATACAGGCGGCGCTTTCACGTGCATCTGCCGGACGCAGAACCAGCAGGTTCGGGATCAGTCGCAGGGAACTGACATGCTCGATGGGCTGATGGGTCGGGCCATCCTCGCCGACGAAGAACGAGTCGTGGGTGAAGACGTGCAGGACCGGGAGGTGCTGCAGGGCGGACATGCGGATGGCGTTTCTTTCATAGTCTGAGAAGACCAGGAAGGTCGCGCCGAAGGGGACGATGCCGCCGTGCAGGGCCAGGCCGTTCAAGATTGCGCCCATGGGGAACTCGCGCACCCCGAAGCAGAGGTTGCGGCCCGATGCGTTCTTTGCGGCGTTGAAAACGCCTACGGTTTCACGGAATTTTACGGTCTGGTTGGACGGGTCGAGGTCAGCCGAGCCGCCCATGAGCGTGGGCAGTTGCTCCATCATGGTCCCGAGGCAGGCACCGAAAGCCTTGCGCGTGGCAACGCTTGCCCCTGACTCGAATTCGGGCCAGGTCAGTTCGCGCTGGGAGACCGGAGTGGTCACGTCTTTCCATTTGCCCGCGAAGGCCGGGTCGGCGAGCTTTGCCGCCAGGGCCTTGTCCCAGGACTGGCGGGCGGCGCTCAAGGTCGCAAAGCGGGTGCGGAAAGTGCTGAGCACGTCTTCGGGCAGATAGAACTCCTCATCCGGCAGTCCGAGCTTGGCCTTGGTGGCGCTGATTTCCTCTGCAGGCAGGGGCGACCCGTGGGTGGATTCGCTGCCTTCCAGGGTGGCGCAGCCCTTGGCCATGGTCGTGTTCCCGATGATGAGGGTCGGCTTGGCCGTTTCGGCCTGACCGGCCTTGATGGCGCTTCGGATCTGCTCGTGGTCGTGGCCGTCGATCTCGATAACCTGCCAGTGCATGCTCTCGAAAAGGGCTTTGTAGTCCACGCAGTCCACGCGGCAGGTCGGTCCGGCCAGCTGGATCTTGTTGCTGTCGTAGTAGGCGATGAGCCTGCCCAGGCCCCACTGGCCGAACAGGGCCGCGCTGCCAAGACAGATGGGTTCCTGCACGTCACCGTCGGAGACCAGCACGTAGGTGAAGTGTCCGGCGCTCTCGGCGTCCAGGTATTCGCGCAGAAATGCCTCGGCCACGGCCATGCCGCCGGCCATGGCGAATCCCTGGCCCAGCGGTCCGGTGGTGGCTTCGACGCCGTCGGTCATGTCGTGTTCGGGATGCCCCGGAGTCTTGCTGCCGAACTGGCGGAAAGCCTTCAAGTCTTCGATGCCAAGGCTGCCCTTGAGGGTGAGCAGGGCGTAGAGCAGGGCGGATTCATGGCCCGCGGAGAGCACGAAGCGGTCGCGGTTGAACCATTTTGCATCCTTGGGGTCGAAATTGAGGAATTCCTTGAACAGGACGTAGGCATAATCCGCCGATGACATGGCCCCGCCGGGATGGCCGGAGTTGGAGGCGCGGACCGTGTCCATGATCAGGCCCTTGATGACGTTGACGGCTGTAAGATCTGTCTGGGTGGCATTGGTGGTCATGATGGTTCCCGTGATGTCGAAAAAGGCGTTTATGGGTTAGGCTGTCTGCTGATCGATGAGGTCGACACGACGCTGGTGGCGTCCGCCCTCGAACTCTGTGCCCAGGAATGCGTCGGTAATGGCCTTGGCCAGATCGACCCCGATGATGCGTTCGCCCATGCACAGGACATTGGCGTCGTTGTGCATGCGGCTCATGCGGGCCATGTACTCGTTGGCGCACAGGGCGGCGCGGATGCCTTCGAAGCGGTTGGCGGTGATGGACATGCCGATGCCGGAGCCGCAGATAAGGATGCCTGTGGCTTTAAGACCAAGCACTTCCGTGGCCAATTTGCCCGCGATGTTCGGGTAGTCGCAGCTTTCCAGGGAGTGAGTGCCGACATCGATGCAGGTAAAGCGCCCCGCGAGGTGCTCCTGCAGGATGTTTTTGAGGCCGAGGCCCGCGTGGTCGGAGCCGAAAACGATGGTGCGCATGCTAGACCTCGGCGTCGGTTGTTGCCGTGCGGTTCTTGACGTATTCGGCCCTGGTCGAGGCAAGTTCCTGCTCCAGGTGGGCGACTTCTTCCTGCAGGAAGCTGATCTGCTTGAGGATCAGGTCATTGTCGCTGGCTTTGGGGTCGAACTCTTCGCCTTTGGACTGGCTTGCGGCATAGCTTCTTCCCAGGTTCATGAATTCTTCGGCCAGGCGCTTTTCCATCTGTTTGATTTCCCAGCGGCGAAAGCCCTTGATGAAGACCCACTTGCCTTCGCTGGCAAGGAGCTTGAAACCGGCGATAACGGGTTTAACAGTATTTTTGAGCATTCACTCCCTCCGATCAAGTTTATCAGTTGTGTTGTGGTGTGGATATGATGCGCATCCACTGCACGTCCTGGGGCAAAGTCAAGTCCAGGTCGGCGGCCTGCCATTCCCCGCCGGCCTCCAGGGATTTGACCCTGAGCACGGCTTTGCCATCCCTTGGGGATGAAAACGTGTATCTTTCGTAAAGCGCATGGTCCGGAAAGGCCGGCAGAGTGTAGGGCTTTTCACAGGTCAGCGTCCAGCCCCGCCTGCCGCCGAGGATCAAGGCGTCCATGTTCACCGATGATTCCACATAGGCCACATCGCCCGAGGAAAAATTGAAACGGATCCGTCCCTCCCGGCCTGACTGCACGGAGGTGTACTCCGGCGACAGGAGCGGGCCGAGATCGCCGCTCAGCAGACTGCTTATCTGCCTGGCATCGAAGGGAACCGGAATCTGGAACAGTGCCAGCCCGGCCTGGGCCCGGGCATGATGGTAGGCTTGGTTCTCCAAGGGAAGGTAGGCCGTCCAGAGTTCCGGGGTCTCGCGGATCATGGCCACGGAAGCGCCTGTCCCCGAGGACAGGTCCATGCGGATGACGGACGCGGGATATCCCCAGAGTTGCCCGACCATGCGGCCGGTGCGTTCCTTGGTCAGCACCTGCAGGGAGAAACGTGCCGTGATGCGGTCCGCAGCCGAAGAGCGGGGGTGCAGGGTGGACCAGATGCGCGACACGGCGGCAGGATCCTGCACCGGAATCTGCGGCGCGCAGCCTCCGAGGAAGGCGATCAGGGCAAACAGGGCAAGCCACCTCACCGTGCACGACCCAGGGCGTTCAATTTGATCCGCACCTCTTCGGCGTTGTCCCCTTCCAGTTCCAGGGCTTTCTCATACCCCTTGCGGGCTTCGGAGATCAGCCTCAATGCGCGGGCGATATCCCCGTAATGTTCCCAGATGACCGGGTCCGAATCCACGAGCAGAACGGCCCGCTGGATCTCCTGCCAGGCCAGCCTGTTTCTGCCCTGCTTGAAGTAGACCCAGGCCAGGGAATCGACGAAGTAGCCGTTGTCCGGCTTGACCTTGAGGGCGTTGTCGATAAGTAGCTCCGCCCGCTCCAGGTCGCGCCCCTGTTCCGCCAGGCTGTAGCCGAGGTAATTGAGAGCGTCGGCGTGCTCCGGGTCCTTGGAGATGATTTTGTCCATCACCAGCATGGCCTGGTCGCGGTGTTCCATGCGGTCGTAGACCATGCCCAGACGGTAGAGGATGCCGGTGTTGTCGGGCCAGGTGGCCGTGGCCTTGAGCAGCAGGTCCAGGGCCTGTTGGTATTCTCCGTCATACTCGTGCATTTCAGCCATGATAAGGTGGAATTCCGGCTGCTTGGGGAAAATGTCCATGGCCTTAGCGCAGAGTTCCTTGGCCCCGACCTTGTCATCCTTGCGGTAGAGAAGGTGGATGCGGAAAATCAGGCTGCGTTCATAGCGTTGGTGGTTTTCCGGAATGGACTCAAGGTAGGCCATGGCCTTTTCGGGATTGTCACGGCCTTCGTATTCCAGCACGGCCAGAAAAAAAAGGGCGTCCACCGGAATGGGGTTTTCCCTGGACATGGGATCGAGAATTTCCGCCGCATGGTCGTAGAAGTCCCGACTGAGCAGCAGATTCGCCGCGTCCAGGATCAGCGCGGGATCATCCGCTGCCTGCAGGATATACGAGAGGGCCTGGTCGGGATTGTTGAGCTTGAGGTTGAGTTCGACCAGACGGAAAAGGATCTGCTGATTGGCGATTCCCAGATCGACGAGGTTGGAGAAGACACGCTCTGCGTCAACATAGTTTTTCTGGACCTCGTAAGTCAGTCCGAGCTCTATCCAGGCATTGTAATATTCAGGATCCGCGGCCACGGCCTGCTGGAAGGCGGCGATGGCCCTGTCGTAGAGTTCCAGACCGAAAAAGCCCTTGCCGAGGAGAAATTTCGTGGTCGGCCCCGCATCTTTTTCCGCGATGGCACTTAGCCTGTCCACGGCTTCGCCAAAGCGGCCCTGCTCCAGCCTGTAGAGCGCCGCCTCGTGGGCGAGGTCGGTCATTTCGGGGTGCTTGCTGCGGTAGTCGTCAAGGGTTTGCACCGCATCGTCAAAGCGGCCCTGGGCGGCATAGGTTTTGGCCAGGGTGCCGAGCAGGGCTTCCGATTCAGGGTAGCTGGCAAGTCCCTGGTTCAGGACCAGCAGCGCATCGGAAAATCTGGATGCGCGCCAGTGCAGGTTGCCCAGTTCAAGGAAAAGGTCGGGCGAGGGCTGGAGCCTGATGGCCTGTTCAAGAGCCTGCGCGGCCTGGTCAGGTTTGTTTTCCTGAAGCAGCTCACGGTAGGCGAGGTAGGAATAAATGGCTTCGGCTTCGGTGGATGCCGGGGCCTTTACCGGGGCCATCGTGGCGGGGGAGGGTGGGGTCTGTTGGGCGCAACCGAGGAAAGCGGTCAGCGCTGCGGTTAAAAAAAATCTGGTGACAAACGTTCTGGTCATGCAGTGATGTGTCCGGAACAGTCATTTTTTTTGCAAAATGCCTGAATTATTTTGTAGATTTTTCTTCCCATGACAAGCCCCAGTTCAATGAATTCAGGTCCGTAGATTTTTCCTGCCGGGGTACGGAACGTGTTCTGAATGGAAGCGACCACTTCCAGTCCGGCTGGGAATTTATCCAGGATCTGCTGCAGGGTCCATTCCTGATAATTACATATTTCCCACAGGGTGGTAATAAAATTGTCCGGTCCCCAGCGGAATTTATCGGCGTCGTAGAGCGCGTCGGCCAGCAGTTGCGTGCCGTGATGGTCGAAACGGACCGGTTCGGAGAATGCTTCGTGGCAGCGCACCGCGTCGGCAATCATCTGCTTTTCTTCGTCCGTCAAGGGGTAGTCTCGCAGAATGAGCAGGGCGAGGTCGGCTCCGCGCACGGCGTGGTCCCCCTCCAGACGGCAGATGTCGTGCAGCAGTCCCGCGAGCATGGCCAACAGGCCGAGCCGTCTGGCCTGTTCAAGCCCCAGGGTGGAGGCTTCGCCCAGGATCAGGGCGCTGCATTCGATGGCCACTTTTTTGGAGTGCTCGATGCCGTGTCCGAATTCGTCGTTGAGGAAGGGCAGAACGTCCTCCCGGCAGCGCATGATCATGGGATGGGAAAAGAACGTGTCCCTGGCGGAGGCCAGCTCCGCGCTCATGTCCGTGTAGAAGCTGGGCAGGGCGTCGGGAGTCACGGACGCGCTTTCCTGCTTGAGGCGAATCAGAATATCATTCTTCATGTTCTATCCAATCGGCGGAAAAATCCTGGATGGTGCTTGACATCTGGGCCTTTATCTTTTGCAGCAGGCGCGCTTCTATCTGGCGTACCCGCTCCCGAGTGATACCGTACTTGTCGCCGATCTCGCGCAGGGTGATGGGCGAATCGGCCAGGAGGCGCTGCTCAAGGATGTCGAGTTCCTTTTCGTTCAGGCCGTCCCGGATGGCGTCTATATTGTCGTGGATGAGCACGCTGATCTCGTCGGCGGCCATCTGTTCCTCTATCCCGGCTTCCAGTGCGGGGATGAAGTCCATGGGTGTGAAACTCGAATCGTCCCCGATCTTCATGTCCAGGGACACGTCATGCTGCCCCAGGCGCTGCCCCATCTCCACGATGTCGGCTTCGGAAACCTGGAGGTTGTCGGCCAGGGTGGCCGTGCTCGGGTCAAAGCCCTGGGCCTGCAGGCGCTGGCGCTCCTTGCCCAGGTTGTAGAACAGCTTGCGCTGGGCCTGGGTCGTGCCGATCTTGACCATGCGCCAGTTGTCCATGATGAACTTGAGGATGTATGCCTTGATCCAGAACGAGGCGTAATAGGAAAACTTGATGCCCTTGTCCGGATCGAACTTCTGGACCGCCTTCATGAGGCCGACGTTGCCTTCCTGGATCAGGTCGAGCACATTTTTCATCCAGCGGCGCTGGAAGTCCATGGCGATCTTGACCACCAATCTGAGATTGGAGGTGATAAGGGTAAACGCCGCCTCTTCCTCCTGCTCATCACGGTAGCGCCGGGCCAGGTCGAATTCTTCGTCAAGTTCCAGCGGCCTGAACTTTTTGATCTCCTGGAGGTAGATGTGCAACGGGTCCAGGGTCGCGACTTCGCGCCGGGGTACGGTGGCCAGGATCAGGGGCGCAATCTCCTCGGTGTCGACGGAGGCAGCCTCGTCGAAATCATCTGTCGCATCGGTGTCGAACTCGTCGTCCTCGGATACGGGAGTTTCAAGTTCTTCATTCAGGTCGTCATCTGCGGGGCGTTTATTGGAATTCATTTTGGTGTGTAACTGAAAGTGATTCTCGGGCATCACGTGCTGCAAAAGTGAAAGGAGGTTGCCCGTGGGTCGTTCCGTGTGAAGCGTTATGGGGAAATCAGTCCGGTGTTTCGAAGTTTGATATCATAGAGTTTTTGTTTGTCCTTTTCAATGATTTTCAGTAGGGCACTTCGTTCACCTGAGTGTTAATTTCAGATCTTCGCGAGGTGTTGAAATGCGTGATTTTCGCCGGGCGCTCAAAGGCGGAACCGTTCTTGTTTTTGACGGAGGCATGGGCAGCCTTCTTCAGCGACGTGGCCTGCAGGCCGGGCAGTCTCCCGAGGAATTCGGGATGGCCAATCCCGATGTCGTGGCTTCAATCCATGCCGAGTACGCCCGCTCCGGGGCAAACGTGGTAACCACGAACACCTTTGGCGCGACCCGTTATAAGCTCCCCCAGGGTCTTGACGTGTTCAATGTCAATGAGACCATGGCCCGCGCCGCGCGTCAAGCCGTGAGTGACCATGTCTTCGTGGCCGGCAGCGTCGGCCCCACGGGCAAGATGATACGGCCACTCGGCGATATCTCTTTTCGCGCCCTGGTTGATGTCTTCAAGGAGCAGATTCGCGGCCTGGTCGCTGGCGGGGCGGACCTGATCCTGGGTGAAACGCATTTCGACCTGGCCGAGGCGCGCGCCGTGGTCGTGGCCGCACGCGAGGTATGCGACCTGCCCGTGGGCATCAGCATGACCTTCGAAGGCGGCGTCAGCCTGACCGGCACCACCCCGCAAATCTTTGCCCAGACCATGGAAAACATGAGCGTGGATCTCATCGCCTCCAACTGCAGCGCCGGTCCCGAGCAGCTCATCGAGATTGCGCGGGCCATGCTCTCCGTCTGCGACACCCCGGTGCTCATCGAGCCCAATGCGGGGCTGCCGGAGCTGGTGGACGGTGCCACGGTGTTTCGCCTGCCCCCGGATCCCTTCGCCTCCGCAGTCTCCATCCTTACGGCCGAAGGCGTGTCCTGCATCGGCGGCTGCTGCGGCACCACGCCGGAGCATATCAAGGCCCTGAGCGCGCTGTGCGCGGGCAAGGCCGTGCCGCAGTCGCAGGCTGCCGACCGTCCGTGCCTGGTCGTCACGTCCCGGTCCCAGGCCGTCGAGTTCGGCTTCGACCGTCCCTGCCGCATCATCGGCGAGCGCATCAACCCCACGGGCAAGGCCGAGCTTACGGCTGAGCTGCAGAGCCTGCAGACCCGCCGGGTCATGACCTATGCCGAGGAGCAGATCGGGCGCGGCGCGCATGTTCTGGATGTCAACGTGGGCGCACCCATGGTCGACGAGGCACGCATGCTGCCCCTGGCCGTGCAGGCCCTGACCAGCGCTCACGGCATCCCCCTGTGCCTGGACTCCAGCGACATTCCGGCCATTCGTGCCGGGCTTGAAGTCTATCCCGGTTCGCCCCTGGTCAACTCCATCAGCGGTGAGGAAGAGCGGATGGACGTGCTCGGCCCCCTGTGCCGCGACTACGGCGCGCCGTTCATCCTCCTGCCGCTCAAGGGCCGCAAACTGCCCGTGACCGCTGCCGAGCGGCTGGCCATCATCGAGGAGCTGCTCGTCAAGGCCGAGAGCCTGCGCATACCGCGCCGCCTCATCCTGGTCGACGCCCTGGCCCTGACCGTGTCCTCCAAACCCGAGGCGGCCAAGGCCTGCCTGGAAGTCATCCGGCACTGCCGGGAGCGCTGGGGCCTGGGGTCGACCATGGGCCTGTCCAACATCTCTTTTGGCCTGCCTGCCCGCGACCTGATCAACTCGACCTTTCTGTCCATGGCCATGGGCGTCGGCATGACCTCGCTCATCGCCAACCCCAACGCCGTTCGCATCCGCGAGAGTCTGGCCGCGGCGGAAGTGCTGCTTGGCCGTGACAGCCAGGCGGCGAACTTCATCGCCTCCTACGCCGGGTGGACTCCCGGCAATCCCGCGGCCGCAGCGACTGCAGGGCCTGCCGACGAAGAGGGCAGTCCCGTGACCCTGGCGGTCATCAAGGGGCAAAAAGACCGCATCGTCGATCTGCTGCGGGACCGCATCGCGGCCGGCGACGACCCTTTTGCCCTGGTGGACGAGGAGATGATTCCGGCCATTGCCAAGGTGGGGGAAAAGTACGAAAGGAAGGAATATTTTCTGCCGCAGCTCCTGCTCTGCGCTGAAACCATGCAGACCGGCTTCGAGTCCATCCGGCATCTGCTCGTGCGCGAGGGGCGGGAAGTCAAGGCCACCATCGTCATGGCCACGGTGGAAGGGGACATCCATGACATCGGCAAGAATATCGTCTGTCTGATGCTCAGGAATTTCGGCTACAACGTCGTCGATCTGGGCAAGGACGTGGCCGCCGCCGACATCGTGGCCGCCGCAGTGGAGCACCATGCTTCGGTCATCGGGCTGTCGGCCCTCATGACCACGACCATGGTCCGCATGGAGGACACCGTGCGTCTGGTCCGCGAGCAGGGCCTGCCCTGCCGGGTCATGATCGGCGGCGCGGTGGTCAGCCAGTCCTATGCCGATCTCATTGGCGCACACGGCTATGCCGACGATGCCGTGGCGGCGGTGCGGGTAGCCACCCGGCTCTGCGCCGAGGTCCGCCCGGCCTGAATCATTCAAGTTTCAAGCGGGAATACGCATGGAAAAATACATACTTCGCAAGGCGACCATCGCCGACGTCAAAGCCATCCACCGCATGCTCATGGATTGCGCGAGCAAGCGCCTGCTCCTGCCGCGGTCCTTCGGCGAGCTCTATTCGCATCTGCGCGACTTCATCGTGGCCGAGGACACCCGGTCCGGTGAAGTGGCGGGGTGCTGCGCCCTGACCATCACCTGGGAGGCCCTGGCCGAGGTTCGTTCCCTGGTGGTTGCCGAGAGCGCCCAGGGTCAGGGACTGGGGCGCCGCCTGGTGGAATTCTGCGTCAGCGACGCCCTGACCTTCGGTGTTTACAAGGTCTTTACCCTGACCTATCAGGTTCCCTTTTTTCAGAAGCTGGGTTTTTCGGAGGTGAGCAAGGATGTCCTGCCGCAAAAGGTGTGGGCCGACTGCCTCAAATGTCCTCAGTTTCCCGAGTGTGACGAAGTGGCCATGATGATTGAATTGTAAGTTTCGATATGACGGGATTTCCGGGAGAGTTCATGAAATTTGTACAGCTTTTTGACCGTTCTCAAATCGAGGCGCGTGCACAGGAACTGGGGCAGGCGATATCGAGCCATTACGGCGACGAACCGCTGGTCTGCGTATGTGTACTTAAGGGTGCCTACGCATTTTTTACCGACCTGATGCGTCATTTGACCATACATCCAACCATGGATTTTGTTCGACTTTCCAGTTATGCGGACCAGACCTCCCGTAAATCGAAGATGGTTTTCTCCAAGGACATGGAAATCGACATCAGGGACAAGCATGTGCTTGTGGTCGAGGACATCGTCGATACGGGCCACTCCATGAATTTTTTGCTCAAGGTCCTTGAGGCCCGCGGACCCAAATCCATCAGGATCGCGTCCATGATCGACAAGACCGAGCGACGCGAAGTGGACGTTAAGGTGGATTTTGTCGGTTTTCCACTGGATAAGGGCTATATAGTCGGCTATGGACTTGACTACGCCGAGCAATACAGAGAACTTGACGGCATTTACGATCTTAAATTTTCGGAAGCATAGACCTCTGGCTCCGGACTGAACTATTTCAAGGAAAGGCCATGCTCGTTCAATGCCCTGAGTGCACCACCAAATACAATCTGGATGAAAGCAAGATCGGACACGACGGCAGCAAGGTCCGTTGTTCGCGTTGCAAGAACGTGTTCACCGTTTTTCGCCCCATGACAGAATCGGTCGATGCGCAGGCAAAATCCGCAGATGATCCAGCAGCCAATCTGGTCGGGAACGATGCCGCTCAGGAGGGGTCTGCAGGCTCTTTGGATGAGGCAAAAGATGCGCCCGCGTCCGCAAAGGATTCCTTTGAAGAAGATCTGGCCGCTATGTTCGAGGACATAAAACCCGCGCCCAAAAAGCCCTCCCCGGCCGATGACTTCGAGAGCGACCTGGCGGCCATGCTGGACGAAAGAAAGCCTGACACTCCCAAAAAGCCGTCTTTGGAAGACGATTTTGAAGACGACCTGACGGCCATGCTGGACGAGAAAAAACCGGGGCCGAAGGCCGCATCCAAATCATCCGTGGATGAGGATATGATTGCGGATCTGCAGGGCGCGTTTCAGCAGCCCCTGGACGCCACGCTGGACGAAGAATCTCCCACCGGGGACACCCGGACCGGCGGATCCAAAAAATCGGGCAGCGCCGGGCTTGTCGTGGCCCTGGTGTTTGTGCTTCTGGCCTGCGCGGGGGCCGGTATTTATTTCCTGAAACCCGGATTGATCGGCCTTGGGCCCAAAGCCCCCGGCACGCCCGCGACAACGCAGGAGCCTGCTGTCAGGGAAGGTGCGGCCCAGATCGCCCTGGAAAACGTGCGCCAGTACTTCGTGCCCAACGAAAAGGAAGGTCAGCTGTTTATCATCGAGGGCAAGGCCGTGAACCGTTTCCCCGAGGCCCGCGAACTGATCCGCATCAAGGCCGCCCTCTACGACAAGCAGGGCAACGAGGTCACCACCCAGGAATTCATGTGCGGCAACGTCGTCTCCCTGTACCAGTTGCAGGTCTCGACCCGCGCCGATATCGAGGCCGCCCTGACGGCCAAGGTCGGAATTCTGACCAACAACACCAATATCCAGTCCGGAGCGTCCGTGCCGTTCATGGCCGTGTTCTTCCAGACCCCAGACACGGTGGAAGAGTTCGGGCTCGAAGTGATCCACTCCAGCGTCCCGCAACAATAGCAACACGTTTTACCTTCAAGAGGCAGGCGAAAGTCTGCCTTTTTTGTTCCCCCATGAAAGCAAAAACCACCTATTCGTGCACATCCTGCAAGGCCATAAGCCCACGCTGGCAGGGACAGTGCCCCAAATGCCAGGCCTGGAACACTCTGGAGCCGATTCTCGCCCAGTCCTCGTCTTCCATGGATCTGCCGCTGAATCGCCCCGTTGATCTGCGCAACCTTCCTACGCTCCTCGAAGACCGTTTCAGTTCGCAGTTGTCCGGGCTGGATGGGATACTGGGCAGCGGCTTCGTTCCGGGCGGGGTCATTCTCCTTGGCGGTGAGCCGGGTATCGGCAAGTCTACGCTGCTGTTGCAGGTAAGCGCTTCCATGGAAGGTTCAGGCAAGGGCGTGGTCTACGTTTCCGGCGAGGAATCCCTGTCCCAGATCCGCAGCCGGGCCGAGCGACTTGACATGCTCGGGAACAGGCTTACCGCCCTGGCCTCGAACCAGGTGGACGATATCCTGGCCTGCATGGAGGATCGGCCATCCCTCATTATCGTGGATTCCGTGCAGACCATGATCTCGTCCAAGGTCGACGGGCTGCCGGGTTCCGTCAGTCAGGTTCGCGCCGTGGCCACGGCCCTGACCGAACGCGCCAAGCAGACCGGGGTCACGGTCATCCTGGTCGGACACGTCACCAAGGACGGGCAGATCGCCGGGCCGAAGCTGCTGGAGCACATGGTGGACACGGTTCTGTATCTGGAAGGGGACAAGGAGCATCTTTTCCGCATCCTGCGCGTCGTCAAGAACCGCTTCGGACCGTCCAACGAGATCCTGCTGTTCGAGATGCGCGAAAAGGGCATGAGTGTCATCGAAGACCCGTCGACCTTTTTTCTGCAGGCCCGCGATACCGCCCTTTCGGGAACGGCCCTGGTCATGTCCATGGAGTCCCAGCGCCCCTTCGTGGTCGAGGTGCAGGCCCTGGTCACGAAAACGTTCCTGGCTTTTCCCCGGCGTACGGCCCTGGGCTTTGACGCCAACCGCCTGCACCTCCTCATCGCGGTCATGGAAAAACGCCTGCAGGTCAATCTGGGCCAGGTCGATGTCTACGCCAAGGTCGGCGGCGGCCTGCGCATGAAGGACCCTGGGCTGGACCTGGGCATCGTCGCGGCGATCCTGTCGTCATTTTATGACCGGCCATTGCCCGAGGGGGCGGTGTTCTGGGGTGAGGTTGATTTGAACGGGCAGATCCGCCCGGTCACCGGACATGAGGTCAGGCTGCGCCAGGCTGATAATCTGGGCTACGCGCCCATGGTTCATCCCAAGACCGGGAGCGGTGGAAAGGGATGTTCGAGGATCGGAGATGTGCAGAGGATGCTTTTTGGGCAGGCCGGGAAGAAGTGACGGGTGATGCTGAGATGGGATGAGATGAGATGAGATGAGGTGAGGTGAGGCGGTCGCGGGGCGGGTTGATTCGGACGAGGGCCGCCGAAACTCCTTCGCGGGCCTCGTAATGCCCAATCGTTGCGTGCCGACTCGAAAATCCGTGGCCAAACGAAGGGCAACGATTGAGCAAACGATGCCAATGCTCAGTCAGACAGTCGGCGACCCTCGCCCGAATCAACCCGCCCCGCTCGGACCGTGTCTTGGGTGGGGAAAGGATGGCCCTGTTTTGAGAGCGTCCGGCCGTCCTGACAGGATGTCATTCCCGCGCAGGCGGGAATCCATGCCTTTAATTCCTATGAATTGGACCGCGGCTCCGCGCGTCCTCTCACCCCGTCCAGTCCTTGGCATCCTTGGCCTTGGGTTTGTGGCGCGAGGCCTTGAGCTTGCGGGTCCACAGGGCCAGGCGTTCCTCGTGGCCTTGGGTCTTGGCCTGATAGAAGACTCGTCCTTTGAGTTCCGGGGGCAGGTAGTCCTGTTCGACCCAGGCCTCGGGATAGGCGTGGGGATACTTGTAGCCCTGGCCATAGCCCCACTCCTTCTGCAGGCTGGTGGATGCGTTGCGCAGGTGCAGTGGTACGGGCTTTGGCCCGTTGGTGCGAATTTCCTTGGTGGCGGCGAGGTAGCCCGCGTAGGCTGAATTGCTCTTGGGCGCGAGGGCGAGGTAGACTGCGGTTTCGGCCATGGGAATCCAGCCTTCGGGCATGCCGATGCGGTCCACGGCCTGTTCGCAGGACACCGCCAATGGCAGCGCCATGGGGTCGCCAAGGCCCACATCCTCCGCTGCGGAGAGGATCAGCCTGCGGCAGATGAAGCGCGGGTCCTCACCGGTCTGCACCAGACAGGCCAGGTAATAAAGGGCCGCATCCGGGTCCGATCCACGGATGGATTTGATGAGCGCCGAAGCCAGTTCGTAATGGGAATCGCCTTCCCGGTCTCCGCGCAGCACGATCTCCGGCAATCTGGTCTTGAGCTGATCCGGTTCGAGATCCTTCTCCTCCAGTCCCGCCGCAAATTCCACAAGATTGAGCATGGTTCGTGCGTCCCCGCCCGAAAGGGTGGCCAGCAGTTCCAGGCTTTTTTCAGGGATGAAGGTGGTCAGCTTTTCCATGCCCCTTTTGCCCACATCCACCAGTTCAGCCATGCCCAGCGAGCGCAGGCGCAGCACGTGCAGCCTGGAGAGGAGCTGGCGCGTGACGCTGAAGGACGGGTTTTCCGTGGTCGTGGCGATGAGGGTCAGTTCGCCGGTTTCAAGGAGCGGCAGAAAGAAATCCTGCTGCGCCTTGGAATAGCGGTGCAGTTCGTCCAGGATAAGGATCTCCTTGTCCTGGATCTGCTTGCGCAGGGCCGTGATGCCGACCTCGGGCGCGCTGACACGGACAAAGGGGCGGTCCGCATGCCGGGCCAGCAGCAGGGCCACGGTGGATTTGCCGCAGCCCGGGGGGCCGAAGAGAAGCAGGCTCGGCAGATCCCTGGATTGCATGAGTGTGCGCAGACGCTGGCGGAAATGGCTTTGACCGATGAAGTCGTCAAGAGATTCCGGGCGCAGGGATTCGGCGAGAGGGCGTTTTTGGGACACGATTGTTTTTCCGGCTAAATGCTTGCAGCTTGTTCCACGCAGGTAAGAAGTGCCTGGGCTTCGGGGCCGTGGGCGGCGAGTTCCACGGTCCTGATCTCTGCGTCCACGGCCCATGACATTTCTATGTAGCAGTCGGGCATGCAGTCACGAGGGAGATACTCGGCCCACTCCAGCAGGCAGAAATGGTCCGGCGCAAAGAGGGTTTCCTCCAGGTCCGGGTCAAAACCCCGGCCCTCGGTGCGATACAGGTCGAAATGCCCCACCGGCGGCGTGGTCGGGTAGAGGTTCAGCAGGTTGAAGCTGGGGCTGCTGACTTCGGCATCTTCGCTGCCCGGAAGGGCCTGGACCAGTTCGCGGATGAATGTTGTTTTCCCTGCCCCGAGCTGCCCGCGCAGCAGCACGGGCGGCAGGGCAGGGCTTTTCGTCACGCAAACGGCAAATGCGCGGGCCAGGGCGGACGTGGCCTCAAGGGAGGTCAGCGTAAGGATCATGTGCGCGGGATAAGGGTCCTGAGGACGTCTTTCTTGCCCACGATGCCCAGGAGATTGCCGTCCTGGGTGACGGGCAGGGTGTGAAATTTCTTGTCGACCATCAGCGCCGCAATTTCGTCGATGGTCATGTCCGGGGCAACGGTGACCACTTTCGTGCTCATGGCGTCGGAGACTTTGGAGGCGGCGATGCGTTTGACCTCCGCTTCCAGAAGAGCCGAGGAGGACAGGGGCACGAACCCGTCGAGCAGGGTGAACAGCGACGGGATGGGCAGGCTTTTCTGCATGCGCACAAGGTCGCTCTGACAGATGATGCCGACCAGGCTGCCTTCGCCGTCGACCACGGGCAGGCCGTTGACGCCCTTGTCGAGCAGGATTCTGGCGGCTTCGGTGATGTCCGCTTCGGGGCTGATGGTGATGACCTCGTGGGTCATGATATCTTGAGCTGTACGCATTGTTTCCACTCCTTCAAGGCGGTTGGCAGGTAATCGGCGATTTCCAGGGGGGTATTGCCACGGTATGGGAAATCCTTGGCAAGCAGGACTCCCGTATACCCGTGCCAATATACGCCGATCCGGGCAGCGGTCAATGGCGGCTGGCCCTGGGCCATGAGGCTGCCGATGAGTCCGGCAAGCACATCCCCTGACCCGGCGATGGCCAGGTTGGGGGCGCAGAAGGGGGATATGGAGATGGGATCCTCGTGCCCGGCGACAATGGTCGCCGCGCCTTTTAAAACCAGGTTGACGCGGTGGCCAAAAGAGAACTCCCTGGCGTATTTCGCCCGTGCAAGGTTGATGGCCCCGGCTGTGACCCCGAAGAAATTGGCCATTTCGCCCGGATGCGGGGTCAGCACTGCGTCGGGTCCGAGCTGTGGCAGCAGTTCCGGACGTCTGGCCAGAAGGAAGAGGGCGTCGGCGTCGTAGAGCGTCCTGGCGTGGGGTTTGGCCAGGTAGCGCTCCAGAAAGGCCATGGCTCCGTCGGTGCGACCCAGGCCAGGCCCGAGAACCACGGCCGAAAACCGGGACAGGTGCGGCAGCAGGGAATCGAAACATTCGCCGCTCCACTGATCTTGGTCACCCAGACCGAGGGTCATGACTTCGGGGAAACTTCCGTAGGCCATGGTCAGGCTTTTTGGACCGCCAATGCTGACCAGTCCCGCGCCGGAACGGAAGGCCGCCCTGGCCGCGAGCATGGGGGCGCCGGTCAGTCCGGGGGAGCCGCCGAGGACGAGCAGGTGTCCGGCTTCGCCCTTGTGCATGGTGGAACCGGGGTCGGGCAGCAGATTGGCCAGATCCTGTCCCAGGGCGATGTGGGAAGTGGGGTGGCGGTCTTTTATGTGCCTGGGGATGCCGATCTTGGAGGTGACCAGTTTGCCCACATGTCCTTTGGCTGGAGGCAGAAAGAGACCGAGTTTGGCCTCTTCGAAGGTCACCGTGAGATCGGCCTCCACGGCCAGGGGCATGGGTTCCCCCGTGGCGCCGTTCAGTCCGGAGGGAATGTCCAGGGAAAGGACGAAGGACCTGGTCCCGAGCTTGTTGATGGACTTGATCCAGGACTGCATGCCGGGGCTCAGTGGTCCCTTGAAACCGGTGCCGAGCAGGCCGTCCACGATGATGTCGATTCTGGGCACGTGGTCCGTTTCGTATTCGGGCAGGTATGAACAGGGGATACCCATGTCCATGGCCAGTTTGAGATGGTAGGCGGAGTCATGGGTGTACTGCGCGAGGTGCTTGGCGTGCAGGATCAGGACCTTGGCCCCCAGGTTGACCAGATGCCTGGCCAGGGCGAAGGCGTCGCCACCATTGTTTCCGGGGCCGGCAAAAACCATGGCTGACATGCCGCGTACGGACCCGAATTCCTTTCTGAGGGCATAGAGCGCGGCTCTGCTGGCGTTTTCCATCAGAATCTGGCCGGACAGTCCGAATTCATCGATGGTCAGCCTGTCCCAACGGGACATTTCTTCGGGAGTGGGCAAAAGGGTAACCATTTGATCTCCTATTCGTGTGCTCTGCGTCTGTGCTTTCAAATCAAAAGCCGGAGCCGGATTTCGGCCGGCGGTGGTTGACACGGGTCTGTGCCATTATTTTTCATCATGCGCCACCCATGTCCTTTTCCTCACGATCTTGCATCGGCGGGGCTGCGCTGCCTGGAAAATTATCCTTGACTCGCCTCTGCATCTTCTCCAAAAAAAAGGGCTTGCTGGGAAGTGGCGCCATGTCTGCGCCCCGGCTGACTCTATGCCTGGAGAGGCTCATGACGGACAGGGAGAGCCCGGCATTGCCGGTGGTGCAATTGCGGAATGTGACGAAGGTCTACGACGGCCAGCATGCGCTGAAGGACGTGTCCCTCGACGTGCAGCGCGGTGAGTTTCTGACCATCCTTGGCCCCTCGGGTTGCGGCAAGACCACGATCCTGCGCCTTGCGGCCGGCTTTGAGAGCGCCACCTCCGGCAGCGTTTTCATTGACGGTCGGGACGTGACCGATCTTCCGCCCGAGCGGCGCAACGTCAATACGGTCTTTCAGAGTTACGCCCTTTTTCCGCACATGAACGTCTTCGACAACGTGGCTTTCGGGCTGCGCATGAAACGGCGCCCGGCTGCGGAAATTGTCACCGAGGTCCGCGAGACCCTGCGCCTGGTGCAGCTGGAGGGCTTTGACACGCGTACCGTCGGCAAGCTCTCCGGCGGACAGCAGCAACGCGTGGCCATCGCCCGGGCCATCATCAACCGTCCCCTCGTCCTGCTTCTGGACGAACCCCTCTCCGCCCTCGACTACCGATTGCGCAAACAGATGCAGCTTGATCTCAAACATCTGCAGCGCAAGCTCGGAATCACCTTTGTTCTGGTCACCCACGATCAGGAAGAAGCCTTTTCCATGTCCGACCGCGTCGTGGTCATGAACAACGGCCACATCGAGCAGATCGGCACGCCGGTCAGCGTGTACGAGGAACCGCGTAACCTCTACGTGGCCCGCTTCGTGGGCGAGATCAATATCATCGACGCCGAGGTGGTGGAGCTGGACGAGGGTCGTGCCAGGGTGCGGGCCCAGGGCCTCGACGTGTTCATGCGCACCAGCCACGCCTTCAGGCCGCAGGAGAAGGTGCACATCCTGCTGCGACCGGAGGATCTGCGGGTCGAGACGTTGAAGGACCTGGCCGAGGACCCGGAACTGGGGGACGTCTTCGCCCGCGACCGCTCCCTGGTCGGCACGGTGGAGGAGACCATCTACAAGGGCGCGACCTACGACGTCGTGGTCAGGCTCGATGCCGGCGGCATCGTCACGGCCACGGAATTTTTCAACGAGGACGACGAGACCGTCTATTTCAAGGCCGCGGACCGCGTGGCCGTGAGCTGGGTCGAAGGCTGGGAAGTGGTGCTGCCGTATGAAAAATGACGGCTTCTTCAAGAATGCCGTCATAGTCGGCGTCATCTCCTGGATGGCCATTTTCGCTTTCGTGCCCAATATTCTTGTCTTTCTGGCCAGCTTCAGCTCCACGTCGACGCAGAACTTCATCGAACCCGGCTTCTCGCTTGGCAATTACGTCCGGCTCATGGACACGACGCATCTGGACATCCTGCTGTCCTCCCTGCGGCTCTCCGGCCTGGTCACGGTCATCTGCCTGATCACGGCCTATCCCTTCGCCGCCATCCTGGCCCGGACCCGCAAGCCGCTTCGCAACACGCTGCTGCTGCTGGTGGTCATCCCCTTCTGGACCAATTCCCTGGTGCGCACCTACGCCATGACCGCCATGCTCAACTCCAGCGGCATCGTAAATAACGTGCTGCTGTTCCTGGGTATCATCGACTCGCCCCTGGCCATGATGTACACCCCCGGCGCCGTGGTTCTGGGTCTTGTGTATACGCTGCTGCCGTTCATGATCCTGCCCCTTTATGCGGCCCTCGAACGCCTCGATCGCCGCTATCTGGAGGCGGCCCGTGACCTGGGGGCGAGCCCCTGGCGAGCCTTCTGGAAGGTGGTCGTGCCCCTGACCATGCCCGGCATCGTCTCCGGCTGCATGCTGGTCTTCCTGCCCGGCATCGGCATGTTCTACGTGTCCGACGTGCTCGGCGGGGCCAAGGCCATGCTGCTCGGCAATTTCATCCGCGACCAGTTTCTGACCACCCGCGACTGGCCCCTTGGCGCGGCGGCCAGCGTGACCCTGACCGTGCTCATGGGACTCATGCTTCTGCTGTACTGGAAAAGTGCCGCCAGGCTCGGCAGCAAGGAGGCGTGATGCGAAGGCTTCGTATCCTCTACGCCACGCTGGTCTTCGTCTTTTTGTACATGCCCCTTGGCGTCATGGTCGTCTATTCCTTCAACGCGTCCCGCTTTTCCATGGCCTGGAAAGGGTTCACCCTTGACTGGTACGTCAAGCTCTTTTCCAACACCGCGCTCATGCAGGCGGCTTTGAACTCGCTTGTCATCGCGGCCGTGGCCGCGACCTGCTCCAGCATCCTGGGCACGCTCATCGCCATGGCCCTGCAGCGCTGGCGCTTTCCCTCGCGCAAGGTCATCCGCACCTCGCTTTTCGTCATGATGATGTCTCCTGACATCGTCATCGGCATTTCGCTCCTGGTGCTCTTCATGGCCCTGTCCGTGCCGCTGGGGTTCTGGACCCTGCTCATGGCCCATATCACCCTGTGCGTGCCCTTTGTCAGCATCACCGTGTACGGCCGTCTCCAGGGGTTCGACCCGCACGTGGTGGAAGCCGCCCGCGATCTCGGGGCAGGGGAGTACGAAGTCTTTCGCCACGTGGTCCTGCCCATGGTTTTTCCCGCCGTGCTGGCCGGATGGTTCCTGAGTTTCACCCTGTCCATCGACGACGTCATCATCAGCTTCTTCACCACCGGGCCGACGTTCGAGGTCCTGCCGCTGCGCATCTATTCCATGGTCCGACTGGGGCTCAAGCCCGAGGTCAATGCCCTGTGCGCGATCATGATCCTCATAACCGCTGTCGCCGTCTTCGTGTCGCAGCGCTTCCTCAAGGAGAAGTCATGAAACGATTGCTGCTTACCGTCCTGTGCCTCGTCCTGGCCACCCAGGCCCTGGCGGCATCCAAGGAGCTCTATGTCTACAACTGGTCCGAATACATGCCGGACAGCGTGCTCACGGACTTCACCAAGGAGACCGGAATCAAGGTCATCATGTCCACCTACGACAGCAACGAGGCGCTTTACGCCAAGATCAGGATAGTCGAGGCCAAGGGCTATGACCTCATCGTTCCGTCCACGGATTTCGTGGCCCGCATGCACAAGGAGGGCCTGCTCATGCCTCTGGACAAGAGCAAGCTGACCAACCTTGGCAACCTTGATCCCAAGATCATGAACCAGACCTTCGACCCCGACAACACCTACAGCGTGCCCTACATGTGGGGCTCCACGGCCATCGCCGTGAACACCAGGGACCAGGCCGCGGCGACGGTAACGTCCTTCGCCGATCTGTGGGGGCCGGAATTCAAGGGCAAGATCCTGCTGCCCAACGACATGCGCGGGGTGCTCGCCATGGGCCTCAAGCGTCTGGGCTACTCGCTCAATGAAACAGACCCGGTCAAAGTGGCCGAAGCCTGCGAACTGCTCATGCCGCTCATGGATAACGTGCGCGTCTTTGATTCCGACTCTCCCAAGCAGGCCCTCCTGAACAACGAGGTGCAGGCTGCGGTGCTGTGGAACGGTGAGGCCTACATCGCCTCCGAGGAGAACCCCGACATCCGCTACCTATATCCCACCGAAGGCTTCAGCCTGTGGGTCGACAACCTGTGCATCCCCAAGAACGCTGCCAATGTCGACAACGCCCACCTGTTCATTGACTACCTCCTGCGACCCGAAGTGGCGGCTTTCATCTGCCAGGAGATGGGCTATTCCTCCCCGAACCTTGCGGCGCAGGCCCTTTTGCCGGACGAAGTGCGCGGCAACGCCATTGTCTACCCCGCACCCGAGGACATGGCGCGCGGCGAGTTCGAGACCGATCTCGGGCCTGCGGTGAAGGCCTACGAGGAGTGCTGGATGCGGCTTAAGACCAGATAGTCGCAGGTTGTGATTGAATGATGACCGCGCGTCCCGATGGGGCGCGCTTTTTTTTGCAGCATCGGGCTTTTTTGCAGGATTGGCGTTGGAATTTTCGGCCGGGAATGGTAGTTTGCACCGGAATGCGTAGACTGGGCTGAGGTGTGGTATTATTTTTTCCGGGAGGTGGGTATGGATTCCGAATTGCGCAAGCGCCTGGATGATTTTTTCGACGCCGGCTTCGGCAAGACCACGGGCATCGACACGGCTCTCGCGATCACCAAGATTTATGCCGGGTCCGCTGCTGCCGACCCGGACAAGATTCCGGATCTTTTTGTGCGGTTGGTGCAGCTTTTTGAGCCGAATCTGGATGTGCGCGACTAAGGCGTAATTGACAGCCTGATCCAACTCGGCCATGGAATCGGCTTTTGCGAACATTTTTCGTGAGGCGCTATGAGCTTTTGCGTCAAGGACATCCTGCGCATGCAGGTCGCCCCGGCCTTGGGCTGTACCGAACCCGTGGCCGTGGCCCTGGCCGCCGCCGCGGCGGCCGCTGTTTTGCCCGGCAGGCCCGAGCGGGTGGCCCTGTGGGTCGACCCCAATATCTACAAGAACGGCTTGGCCGTATTTATCCCCGGCACCGGGGGCCTGAGCGGACTCGACTTGGCCGGGGCCCTGGGGGCCTTTGGCGGAGACGCGTCCCTTGGCCTGGAAGTCCTCGAGCCCTTGAGCGAGGAGGCCGTGCAGGCGGCAAGCGCCCTTGTCCGCGACGGCGGCGTGAGCCTCAACCTGCTGCAGGACCAGCGCGGGCTTTTCATCCGCGCCGAGGTTTTCGACGGCTTGCATGTGGCCGAGGCCGTGGTCCGCGACATGCACGACAACGTGGTCAGCGTGAGCCTGGACGGCACTGTCCTGCCCCGCACCCAGACTTCGGGCAAAGTCGCCGCCTCAAGCGAGATGCCGCGCCTTGAAGCCTGGATCAAGGGTTTGTCCCTGGCGGACCTGGTCCGTCTGCTCGACGATCTGGACGACGAGGACCGGGAATTTCTGATGGAAGGGGTGCGCACCAACATGCGCCTGGCCGAGCACGGCCTGAAGTTCGGTCCCGGCCTTGGCATCGGCAAGGCTTTGGACCGGCTGGTGCGCCAGAAGCTTGTTTGCCGGGACATGATCCTGGCCGCGCGTATCCTGACTTCGGCCGCATCGGACGCGCGCATGGGTGGGGTGAAGCTCCCGGCCATGAGCTCCGCCGGGAGCGGCAACCACGGCCTGACGGCCATCCTGCCCATCTGGGCCATCCGCGACTTCGTCGTCTGCGACGAGAAGGATGTGCTCGAAGCCATGGCGCTCAGCCATCTGGTCACGGCCTATGTCAAGGCGCACACGGGCCGGCTGTCCGCCATCTGCGGCTGTTCCGTGGCCGCCGGGGCCGGAGCCAGCGCCGGGATAGCCCATCTGCTGGGCGGCAACCTGGGCCATATCGCCGGAGCCATCAAGAATATCATCGAAGACCTGGCCGGGGTCATCTGCGACGGCGCCAAGGCAGGCTGCTCGCTCAAACTGGCCACCGCCGCGGGCACTGCAGTGCAGTCCGCGCTTTTTTCCCTGCAGGGGATCAATGTCATGGACACCGACGGGATCATTGGTGCCTCGCCTGAACAGACCATGCAGAACATAGGCATGCTGAGCACCGAGGGCATGATCGAGACCGACCGGACCATTTTGAAAATCATGCTGGCCAAGCGTTTTTCCGGGTTCTGATTTCCCGGGCCAGCCAAAAGGAGTACTTGCCAATGAATATATGCATTGTTGGAACGGGCTACGTGGGCCTCGTTTCCGCCGCCTGTTTCGCCGAGATGGGCAACGCCGTGACCTGTGTCGACATCAACCCCGAGGTGATCAAGCGTCTTGAAAAGGGTGAGGTGCACATCTACGAACCCGGCCTTGAGGCCATGGTTCGCCGCAACGCCCAGGAGGGCCGCCTGACCTTCACCACGGATCTGGCCGAGGGTTTGAAAGAGAGCCTCTTCGTGTTCTGCTGCGTGGGCACGCCCGAAGGCGAGGACGGCAGCGCCGATCTGCGCTATGTGCACCAGGTGGCCCGCGACGTGGGGCGGATCATGACCGACTACAAGATCATCGTCGACAAATCCACGGTGCCCGTCGGCACTGCCGACAGTGTGCGCGCTACCGTGCAGGAGGAGCTCGACCGGCGCGGACTGTCCATCGAGTTCGACGTGGTCTCCAATCCCGAGTTCCTGAAGGAGGGCGACGCGGTCAATGACTTCATGAAGCCCGACCGCGTAGTGGTGGGCACGGACAACGTGCGCACGGCCGAACTCCTGAAAACCCTCTACGCCCCCTATGCCCACAGCCGCGAGAAGATGATCGTCATGGGCGTGCGCAGCGCGGAGATGACCAAGTATGCGGCCAACTGCATGCTGGCCACCAAGATTTCCTTCATCAACGAGATCGCCAACATCTGCGAGCAGGTCGGGGCCGACGTGCGTGACGTGCGCCACGGTATCGGGGCCGATCACCGCATCGGCTACCAGTTCATCTACCCCGGCGTGGGCTACGGCGGCTCCTGCTTCCCCAAAGACGTCAAGGCGCTCATCGGCACGGCCAAGGGCGTGGGCTACGAGCCGCAGCTCCTTTCTGCCGTGGACGAGGTCAACGACCGCCAGAAGACCGTCATCGCGCGCAAGGTTGAGAAGTATTTTGCCGAGCAGGGCGGGGTCAAGGGCAAGACTCTGGCGCTGTGGGGCCTGGCCTTCAAGGCCAACACCGACGACATGCGCGAGGCTCCATCCCTGGAACTGATTCGCCACCTGACTGCCCTGGGCATGAAGATTCGCGCTTTTGACCCCGTGGCGGGCTCCAATGCAAGGCGCATCCTGCAGGACAATCCGCTGGTCGAAATCTGCGAAGACCAGTACGAGGCCCTGCAGGACTCCGCCGCCCTGGCCGTGGTCACCGAGTGGAACCAGTTCCGCAACCCGGATTTCGCCAGGATGAAAGAGACCCTTCAGGCCCCCATCCTCTTTGATGGCCGCAACCTCTATTCACCGACGCTGCTGGCGGCGGAAGGGTTCGCCTATTTCTGTGTCGGCCGCTAGAGCCGCCCAGTCGCTCCACAGCAACGCCCCGGCCGGACTTGTCCGCTCGGGGCTTTTCACGTCTTACAGTCTCCTCGCCGACGTCGTGCTCCTTGCCCGTGCCGTGGTCGTCCGTTAGACTGGACTTGTGCCCTGCCGCATCATGGCCGGGGCAGGGCCGGTAACTCTCCAGTTTTTTTCGCTTCAGGGAGAATCATGTCTCATTCAAGCCTGCTCAACGCCACGCCGGATATCGAGGTCTACAGGACCGCAACGCAGGACGAACTGTGCGACCTGATCCGGCGGCATAGTGCACTGACGCGGTCACTGGACCGCAGCCTGCACATTCTGGCGGGGGAAATCGAGTTGCAGTCGATAGAGGCGCAGATCAGGAGGCTGTTCTCCCGTTTTCCGGACCGCTCCCGGCGTCCTGCGCTGTTCGGCGTGCCGGTGGGCGTCAAGGACATCTTCCGGGTCGAAGGGGCCCAGATCCGCTGCGGTTCGCTGCTGCCGCCAGTACTTTTCGAGGGGCCTGAAGCGGAGTGCGTACGCAGGCTGCGTGACGCCGGGGCGATCATCTTTGCCCGGACCGCCACCACGGAGTTCGCCTATTTCGAACCCGCCGCGACCAGAAATCCGCACAATCCGGCCCACACTCCCGGCGGTTCGAGCAGTGGTTCCGCCGCCGGGGTGGCGGCAGGGCTTTTCCCTCTGGCTCTTGGCACCCAGACCGTAGGCTCCGTGATTCGCCCGGCGTCCTTTTGCGGGGTGGTGGGCATGAAGCCCTCGCTGGGGAAAATTCCCACCGCAGGATTGGTGTATTTTTCCCCCACCGTGGATCATGTCGGCTTTTTCTGCCGGCGGGTCGCAGACGCCTCCCGCGTCATGGAGGCTTTCGACCCCTGTTGGACGGCAGGCGGCAAACCTCAACAGGTGCGCCTTGGTGTGCCGGTCGGAGAGTATCTTGATCAGGTGCCAAAAGAGACCATGGATTGGTTTGAGGGCCTCGTTTCAGCCCTTGCGGATGCAGGTGCTGACGTAGTCCGGGTGCCGTGCCTGGGCGATATCGAAGAGATCGCGTCCAGGCACCGCGATCTGATTGCGGCGGAATTCGCCCTGGAACAGGAGGCATGGTTCAAGGATTATGCCCATCTCTACCGGCCGGCGACCCGGGACATCATTCTGAAGGGGCGAACCGTCTCCGGGGCGCGCCTTGCCGAGGCGCGCACGTCCTGTGCGGCGCTGCGCCGGGAGTTTGGCGCGATCATGGATGAACACGGCCTTGACCTGTGGGTCTGCCCGTCAGCACTCGGCGAGGCTCCGGCAGGTCTTGGCGGCACCGGTAGCCCGGCCATGAACCTGCCGTGGACCCACGCGGGCCTGCCCGTTATTTCCCTGCCGTGCGGAGAGGGGCCGGGAGGGCTGCCGATGGGGCTGCAGTGCATCGGCAGGTTTGGCGAGGACCGTCGGCTGGTTGACGCGGTTTTGAGCCTTGAAAACATGATAGCGGTCAGGGGGTGGATATGAATGTGCCGGATTCCGGGAATGCTCTGGGGGCGGCCATTGCCAGGAGACTGGTGGACGAGGCGTGTTCAGCCGCGCGGCAGGCGTATGCGCCGTACTCGAATTTTCGTGTCGGCGCGGCCGTGCTGGGAGGTGACGGAGCCGTATACAAAGGCGCGAACATCGAAAACGCAAGTTTCGGTCTTGGCACCTGTGCCGAGCGCGTGGCCCTCGCCGCGGCCATTGCCAACGGTGAGCGTGATATTGTCGCGATAGCCATTGCCTGCGTGGATGCGCCCATGGACTCGCCGCTCGCGCAGCGGATGCCGTGCGGGGCCTGTCGGCAATGGTTCCAGGAACTGGCCCCACAGGCCGAGATATTCATCCTGGGCGAAGATCGTTCATTCCGGGTACACGATCTGCTGCCGATGGCGTTTTCCCTGAAGCGCGAGCCGGACTGACGGGAAGACGTGCCCGCCTGCTGCGGAACAGGGCGGGCACGGTTGCGGGCGGACTGGCGGTTACAGCACCTTGGCAACGGCCCCGGCGATCTGGTCCAGATCGTCGATGAGGTAAAAACCCGAGTCGGCCATGGCCTGCAGTTTGACCTCGATGCCGCCCGCGCCCTGCTCCAGGATCGCCCCGGCGTGGCCGAGCCGCTTGCCCGGAGGGGCTGTGCGGCCCGCGATGAAGCCAAAGACCGGCAGTTCATACCCGCTCTTTTGCATGTACTCCCCAAGCTCTTCCTCGGCCTTTCCGCCGATCTCGCCAAGGATGACCACGGCTTTTGTCTGCGGATCGTAACGCACCAGCTTGCACAGGTCCGTGAAGGAGGTGCCGACGAAGGGGTCGCCGCCGATTCCGATGCACACGGACTGCCCGATGCCGGCCTTGGTCAGGCGGTCCACGCATTCATAGGTCAGGGTGCCGCTGCGCGAGAACACGGCCACGGGGCCGGGAGTGAAGATGTCACCGGGCATGATGCCGATCTTGGTCTTGCCCGGCATGACAAGGCCGGGGCAGTTGGGGCCGATGACCCTGGTGGGGCTGTCTTTGAGTCGCTCCAGGGTCCGCAGCATGTCCAGCTGGGGGATGCCGTCGGTGATGCAGACCACCCAGTCGATTCCGGCTGCCGCCGCCTCCTGCACCGCATCCGGGGCCATGGCTCCGGGCACGAAGATGATGGAGGCATCAATGCGCATGGCTTGTGCGGCCTCGCGCACGGTGTCGAAGACCGGCACGCCCAGGACCTCGGTCCCGCCCTTGCCGGGTGTGACTCCGGCCACCACTTTTGATCCACATTCCTGCATCAATCGGCAGTGCAGTTGACCCTGCTTGCCGGTCAGTCCCTGGACCAGGATGCGGCAGCCTTCGGGCAGGGGAAAGGGAGCGCTTGTCTGGCGTGGCCGTGCGGCAAGCAGGGGGGCCTTGGACTGGACGACCAGGGGCTTGTGCTTCGCCTCCGGGCGGTCGCCCTTGAGTTTTTCCAGGGCGGCACGGGCCGAGGTCAGGTCCGGGCAGAGGTGCAGTCCTTTCAGGGCGGCCCCGTGCAGCAGGGCAAGGCCGTCGTGCGAGCCGTTGCCGGCAAAGCGGACCACGATGGGTTTGCGCGGCTCCTGTCCGTCCAGGGCTTCGAGCATGGACTGGGCCACCTTGTGGCAGGACAGGATTCCGCCGAAAATATTGATGAAAACCATGCCCACCCGGGAATCGTCAAAGAGGATGTCCAGGGCCGTGCGCATGGCATCGCTGTCCGCGCCGCCTCCAAGGTCCAGAAAATTGGCCGCCTCGAGCCCGGAATAGTTGAGAATATCCATGCTGGCCATGGCCAGGCCCGCCCCATTGACCATGAGTCCGACATATCCGTCGAGCCTGTGGTAGCTTAAGCCCGCCTCGCGGGACCTGTTCTCTTCGTCGCTCAGGTGCGCGGCCTCGAAGAAGCGGTTCAGGGATGGATCGATGCCGACCCTGTGCCCGTCGATCTCGATCTTTCCGTCAAGAGCCAGAAGCTGGCCGTCTTCCGTGATTACCAGGGGGTTGATTTCAGCCAGGAGCAGTCGATGGCGCTGACAGCAGTCAAAGAGGTTGGTCAGCAGGGAAGAGAAGGCCTTCATCAGCGCCTTGGGCAGTTGCAGGTGGAAAAAAATATTTCGGATTTGAAAAGGCGCCAGCCCGGTGTCGGGCTTGGCGTGTTCGACGAGCAGGGTCTGCGGATCGCAGGATTCGATGTCCACCCCGCCAAAACGCCCGGCGGTGACGCAGAAAGAACGGGTTTGACGGTCCAGGGTGATGGAGAGATAGATTTCGCGGGTATATGCGGCTTTGGGCTCGATGCGCACCAGCCTGACATTTTCTCCCTTGATGCTTAGCGTGAAAAGTCTGGTCAGTTCGGCGCGGGCCTGTTCACGGGTATCAGCCATGCGGATGCCGCCAGCCTTGCCCCGGCCGCCGCTGAGGACCTGTGACTTGAGGACCCATGGCAGAGCGAAAGCGGGAGTCGGTTCGTCGCCCGGGCCGAGAAGCATGCCCAGCGGAACGGGGATGCCTGCGTCATGGAAAAGTTGCTTGCTGTTGTGCTCATTGAGCTTCATGACTCTCTCCTCGCTTCAACTGTTGTCAATTACCATGGCTTGGACTATCAACGCGAAGTGACATTCGGGCGGGGCGTCTGCACAGGTTCTGCCCGGGCTTTGCTTTTTTGTGTTGCATACCCGCCTTGGGCTGAAAATCAAGGAAAATTACGCCAACACTCTTTTTTTATTCATGTAATCCGCAGAAAATGCAAAAATTCAGAATTTTAATCACCATCGGATTTGTGTTCGCGTTGAGTCTGTTTTCGCCGCCGGCCCTTCGGGCCGACTCGATTTCCCTGACCGATCTCGGGGTGGACAATGCCGAGGGGCAGGTGTCCGTGGGCTTCAGCATCGCAGTCAACGACATGGCTCCCCTGCTCGAGGGCTTGCAGGACGGCGGCCAGTTTCAGGTGCGCTGCTCAGCCAGGCTTTACCAACGGCGCATCGGATTCTGGGACACTTTTCTGGCCGAGGCCGAGTATATCAGTGATCTGGTCGGCAAGCCCATCGCCCGTGAATGCGAGATTTCCGATCACCGGGGCGGGCATGCGTTCGAATTTTCCGACCTTGAGCACGAGTTGGCCCGTTTCTGGTCGCGTTTGTCACTGCCCATGATCGCCTGGGACTCCATCGAACGCGGCAAAGCCTACCGGGTGGTGCTGGAATTCAGTGTCATCCGCACCAATGTGCCGGGCTGGGTCAGCAAGCCCCTTTTTTTCGTCAGCTGGGATCTTGTGCCTGAAATGACCTACGTACTGGATTTTGATTTCTGATTGTAACCACGCACGAGGAGCATGGACAAATCACCGCGTCACATCCCTGTCCAGGAGCGCACCGCCCATGAGCGGCGCAAGCGGCAACGGGAGATAACCCTCGCCGGAGTGGGCATACTCCTCATCGTCATCCTGACCTGGATCGAACTGCGCCTGCTGGGCCTTAATTCCTATCTTTTCTTCGCCCTCTTCAACGTCAATCTCATTCTGCTCATCCTGGTCCTTTTCCTGGTCCTGCGCAACGTCATCAAACTTATTCTGGACCGGCGCAGACGGGTGCTCGGGTCGGGGCTGCGGGCCAAACTGGTCCTGATTTTCGTGACCTTGTCCATGGTCCCGACTTTCATCATGTTCGTGCTTTCGACGTGGTTCGTGCAGACCTCCGTTGATTACTGGTTCCAGGCTCAGGTGGAAACGACCATGGAGCAGGCCCTGGGTGTGGGGCAGGATTTTTACGCGGCGGCGGAATCCGACCTCGAACTCAAGGCTCTGGGGGTTATCGAGTATTTGCGGGCGCGCAAGCTGGATGTGAAGGCCAAGGGCGCCGAAGAGGCGATGCAGCAGAAAAGTCGCGAATACAGACTGAGCCTCATTGGCGTGCTCAGCGCCACCATGCAGCAAAGAAGCTGGCAGTCATCCCCGGTCTGGGACGAGGTGTGGCCTGAGATCAAGGCCCGGATCCCGCTCAATGACTTGTCTCAGGATTCCAGATACTGGGCCACGCTCTGGCCGCATCCGGAGTCTGACCTTGTGATCGGAGTCATGCCCCTGGACGCGGCCGGGTCCGCATTTCTCGTCGTCGGTGAGGAAGTGGGGCCGGGCTTTCTGGATCGCCTGGAGCAGATCGCCATGGGGGTGGGCGAATACAAGCAGCTCAGAAGCCTCAAGTATCCCCTGAAAATGACGCTGTACATGGTCCTTGGCCTCATGACCATGCTCATCTTTCTTGGCGCGACCTGGTTCGGCTTCCGCCTGGCCAGGGAACTGAGCGCCCCGATTCAGGCCCTGGCCGCCGGGACCCAGCGCATCGCCAAGGGAGACCTCTCCGTGCGGCTCATGGACGAGTCCCGCGATGAGCTCGGGCTTTTGGTCCAATCCTTCAACAGCATGGCCGAAGACCTGGAGCAGAGCCGCACGCGCCTGACCCGGGCCAACCGGCAGCTTGAAGAGCAGTACCAGGCCCTTATCGCCAAGAATCACTATGTGCAGGCCATTCTCGAAAACATCACCGCCGGGGTGGTCTCCCTGGATCGGGCCGGGCGGATCACGACCATGAACCGCGCCGCCGAGGCCATCCTTGGTCTTGAGGCCGGGGCGCTTATCGGCGAATCGGCCCTGGACCTCATGGGGCCGGCCCATCGCGGGCTGGTGCAAGAGGTCAGCCAGCTGCTCAGGAGCAGCCCCGGCTCCCAGTGGCAGCGCAGGCTCGATCTGGAGGTGCGCGGCGAAACGGTCAAGCTGCTGATCAATGCCGTGGCCCTCATGGACAGCGAAGGCGGGGACTCCGGCATCGTCGCGGTTTTCGAGAACATTTCCGAGCTCGAGAAGATGCAGCGCCTGGACGCCTGGAAGGAGGTGGCCCGGCGCATCGCCCACGAGATCAAGAATCCGCTCACGCCCATCAAGCTCTCGGCGGAGCGTCTGGAGCGCAAGTTCGGACCGACGGTGGCCGATCCCGTCTTTACCCAGTGCACCGGGCTCATCGTCCGGCAGGTGGAGCATCTGCAGGAGATGGTGCGCGAATTTTCAAGTTTCGCCAAACTGCCCGAAGTCCGGCTCGTCCCTGACCGTATCGAGCCGCTCTTGCGTGAAGCCGTTTCCGTGTTCTCCGGAAGCCACTCCGCCATCCGCTGGACCCTTCGGGCCGAGGACGTGCCCCGCGTCATGCTCGACCGTGAAGCCATGGGGCGCGCCATCTACAACATCCTCCTGAACGCGGCCGAGGTGTTGGCCGATCAGGACGGCGGGCGAGTCGAAACCGTGCTCTACGCACGCAAACGAAAAGGGCGGGTCTATATCGAGATCAGTGACAACGGCCCCGGCATCAAGCCCGAGGAGCAATCGCGAATGTTCGAGCCTTACTACTCCACCAAGCGCAGCGGCACCGGGCTCGGGCTTGCCATCGTCAAATCCATTGTCAGCGATCACCACGGTCACATCCGGGTCAAACCCAACGAACCGGGCGGCACCACCTTTGTCATCGAACTTCCGGCCGCCCGCAGCGAGGCATGATGCACACCAACGCTTCCATTCTCATTATCGACGATGAACAAGACATCCGCCTCTCCCTGCGCGGCATTTTCGAGGACGAAGGCTGGCAGGTGACCGAGGCCGGCACCGGCACCGAAGGATTGAATCAGGCCTTGGACGGCGATTTCGATCTCATTTTTCTCGACATCTGGATGCCGGGCATGGATGGCATGGCCGTTCTCTGCGCGCTCAGGGACAAGAGCGTGGACACCCCGGTGATCATGATTTCCGGTCACGGCAATATCGAGACCGCGGTCACGGCCCTCAAGAACGGGGCCTTTGATTTCATCGAAAAACCCCTGTCTCTGGACAATATCCTGGTCACGGCGGGCAAGGCCCTCGAGCTGTCCCTGCTCAAGCGCGAAAACAGGGAATTGCGTTCGAGGATACGCCCTGAAGGGTCGCCGACCATCACCGGTTCCTCCCCCGGCATCGTGCGGCTGCGCGAGCTGGTGGCCCAGGTCGGACCGACCGAGGCCTGGGTGCTGATCACCGGGGAAAATGGCACCGGCAAGGAGATCGCGGCCCGTGCGGTGCACCGTCAGAGCAGGCGTGCAGGGCGGGAGATGATCTGCGTGAACTGCGCCGCCATTCCCGAAGAGCTTATCGAGAGCGAGCTGTTCGGACACGAAAAGGGGGCGTTCACCGGCGCGGACAAGGCCAAGAAAGGCAAGTTCGAGCTGGCCGACAAGAGTACGCTCTTTCTTGACGAGATCGCGGACATGAGCCTCAAGACCCAGGCCAAGATCCTGCGCATCCTGCAGGAGCAGAAGTTCGAGCGCGTCGGGGGGGTGAAGACCTTCAAGGTCGACGTGCGTGTCATCGCGGCCACCAACAAGGACCTGGTGGCGGAGATGGTCGAAGGGCGCTTTCGGCAGGATCTTTATTACCGGCTCAATGTCTTCCCGCTCAGCGTTCCCCCGTTGCGCGAACGGGCTGAGGATATCCCCGAGATGATCGAGTATTTTTCGCGGCGCATGATCGAGGAGCAGAGCCTCGGGCCCATAAGCTTCGACCGCGAAGCCATGGATCTGCTCAAACGCTACGCCTGGCCCGGCAATGTGCGCGAGCTCAAGAATTTCGTGGAACGGCTCTTCATACTGTACCAGGGGCGGGAAGTGAACGTGTCCATGCTGCCCCCGGAATACAGGGCCGGGGCCGCCCTGGACACGCTGGCCCTGGTTCCGGACGAAATCACGGACTTCAAGGAGGCACGCGCCCGGTTCGAGGAAGCATTTCTGCGCCGGGAACTGGCGCGGGCGGAGGGGAATGTGGCGCGATTGTCGGAGGCCATCGGCCTTGAACGGACGTATCTGTATCGCAAGCTGAAGACTTACGGGCTCGGCGTTGACGATGCCCGCCAGCGCGAGGGCGGGAATAAAGGGGCACTGAGCTCTTAGAGGCCGAGCTTGCCGCGCCTGTATCTGAAGGTGTCCCGCGAAACGGCCAGCAGCCGGGCGGCCTGGGACTCGTTGCCCTCCGCCAGACTGAGCGCCTGCTCATAATACCCGCGTTCCATATCCTGCAGCAGGCCTGGCAGGTCCACCCCTTCCGGCGTCAGCAGGCTGGGGTTTTCCACTGGCGGGGCGCATTGCGTCGCAAGGCCCAGCTCGTCGGCATCAAGTTCCGGGCCGCAGGCCATGAGCACTGCGCGTTCCATGATGTTGCGCAGTTCGCGCACGTTGCCCGTCCAGGCGTGCCCGAGCAGCGCAGTGCGGGCTTTTTCCGTCAGCCCCGTGATTTTCTTCCCGAATTTTTCGCTGTACTGGTGGAGGAAAAGCCGGGCCAGGGGCAGGATGTCCTCCTTGCGGCGGGCCAGGGACGGGACGCGGATGCGCACCACGGCCAGGCGGTAGAAGAGATCCTGCCGGAAAGCCCCACTTCTGACCATGTCTTCCAGATCGCGATTGGTCGCGGCCACAATCCTGGTGCGCACGGTGCGTTTGGTCGTTGACCCCAGCGCGTAGAATTCGCCTTCCTGCAGGAAGCGCAGCAGCTTGGCCTGGGCGCTTCCCGGCAGCTCCCCGATCTCATCGAGAAAGAGCGTGCCTCCGGCCGCCTCTTCCACCAGCCCCGTCTTGCCCTTCTTTCCCGCCCCGCTGAACGCTCCGGGCGCATAGCCGAACAGTTCGCTCTCCATGAGCTCCGCAGGGATGGCCGCGCAGTTCACGGTTACCATGGGCCCGCGAAAATTGGGGCTGCGGTGGTGGATGGCGCTGGCGATGAGTTCCTTGCCCGTGCCCGTGGCCCCTTCGACCAGGACCGGGGTGTCCGGGCTGACCGCGACCTTGGCCACGGTCTGCACCACGTCGGTCAGGGCCTCGCTCTCGGCCACGAAAAAGGGGATTTGCTCGCGCAGGGTCTTTTCCTGCAGGGCGCGGATCTCCTTGCCCAGGCGAATGGAGCTTTTCGCCCGTTCCAGGCAGAGTTTGAGCGCGTCCATGCGCAGGGGTTTCACGAGGTAGTCGAAGGCCCCGCGCTTCATGGCCGAGATGACCGTGTCCAGGTCCTCGAAGGCCGTGATCATTATCACGGCGGCATGGGGCGAGAGGCGGCGAACCTGGTCCAGCACCTCAAGGCCGCTCATGTCGGGCAGCCCGATGTCCAGCAGCACCAGGTCCGGGGCCAGGGCCGGCAACAGTTCAAGGGCCTCCCTGGCCCCGGCACAGGACGAGACCTCGTAGTGACGGCCAAGGGCCATGGTCAGGCTGTCACGGATGGACTCTTCGTCGTCGATGATGAGCAGGGAGTAGTTCATTGGCGCTCCGTGGTCGGCAAGGGGAATTCAAGCCGGAATTCCGCCCCGCCGGAGGGGCTTTCGCCCACGTGAATGGTGCCGCTGTGGTCGGCGATGATGCGCTGCACGATGGACAGGCCGATGCCCGTGCCGTCGCTGGCCGTGGTGTAGAAGGGGTCGAAAATCCGTTCCCGGTCGGGCCCGGGGATGCCGGGGCCATTGTCGCCGATGCAGAGAATCACTCGGTCGTCTTCGGGCATGACGCGCACGGCGATGGTCTTTGCGCCATCGTTGCGGCGCACCGCCCTGGCCGCGTTGTCCAGGATGTTGATGACAGCCTGTTCGAGCTGCATGCGGTCTCCGAGAATGTCCGGGACAAAGCCAAGCTCCGTGTCCACGACAATGCCGGCCTTGCGCAGGGTCGGGAGCATGAGGCCGAGGGCTTCCTGAACCGGAACGGACAGGGCGAGGAGTTCCAGTTGCGGCGTACCGGGCTTGGAGAAATCGAGTACCCGGCGGATGACGGATTCCATCTTGCCCGCGGCCTTGCGGATCTTGGTGATGGTCTGGCGCAGAATGCGGGCAGGCTCCGTTTCCGGCAGTTCGTCGCAGATTTCGTCCATGGCGTACAGGTACCCGTGAACGCCTGTCAGGGGGTTGCGGATCTCGTGGGCGATGCCTGCGGCCATGCGTCCGAGGGAGTTGATCTTGTCGAGGAGCATGATCTGTCTGGCCATGCGCCGCGCCCCCGTGACATCAGCCATGAACACCGCGACCCGCGTAACCTGCCTGCCGTCGTCGAAAACGGGATAGAGGCGCACGTCGAGGTCCTGCTCCTCGCCGTACTCGTTGATGGAGCGCGCCTCGCCGGAAGTGAATACTTCGTCCACGGCCGTACGGAAACGCGCGGCGCGGGGCTCGGGCAGCAGGGCATAGAGGGACAGGCCGTAGAGGGATTCCCGGTTTCTGCCCAGGCGCGAGGCCCCGGTTTCGTTGATGTCAAGAATGATCCCGGCCTGATCCATGAGCAGCAGGGTTTCGGTGGGAGCGTTGATGAGGGCTCTGGCCTTGGCCTCGCGGTCGCGGATATGGGCCTCGGCCAGACGGCGCTGTTCGATCTCGAAGCGCAGGTCGCTGGTGCGGCGGTCCACCTCGATTTCCAGACGGGCGCGCGCCTTGCGCAGGTCGCCTTCGGCCCGGATGCGTTCGTGCACTTCGCGTTCGAGTTCGTCGTTGGCCGTGCGCAGGTGCTCGGTGCGTGCCCGCACCGCCGCTTCGAGTTGCTCCTTGTGCCTGCGCAGCACGGCCTGGGCCTCCTGGCGGCGGCGGATGGAGCTCAGGAGCATGGCCAGGGCGGCCAGCAGCACGGCTACGGCCGCGGTGGCGCTCCAGATGTAGCGCTTGTCGATCTGGTAGAAGCGGGTCGGCTGGTTGAGGATCAGGCTGCCTTTGGGCAGGGCGCTTTGGCTGATCCCGAAGCGTTGCAGCTGGATGTAGTCGAACATGTAGCGCGAGGGGGTGACCGTGTTCACGGCGATGGTGTCGAGGTCGGCCCCGGACAGGACTTCAATGGCCAGCCTGGCCACGCGGTTGCCTTCAGCGCGTCCCTCCACGAGCTTTCCGCCGACGCAGCCCGTGCCCATCTCGAAATCCCAGAATCCGTAGATGGGCACTGTCGTGTGGGTAGAGAGAAAGAGGTTCTTGCCGCGATAGTCCACCAGCACGCCTTCCTCGTTGCGCATGACTCCGTGGATGAAGATGAGCTGCCCAGGCCCCAGTTTCTGGAGGCGGCCGCGCAGTTCCTGCGCTTCGAGATTGTTCCAGTAGGTGAAGCGGATGGTCGGGAACTGGTCTTCCAGTGCGCGCAGGGACTGGTCGGTGAGCAGGTCGGTGATGGACTGATCCGCGCCGATGACCACGAATTCCCGGCTCATGGGGTGCAGGGACAGGGCCGTGTGCATGGTCTCGGCAAAGGCCGGGTTCTCGGCCAGACCGGTGATGCGGCTTTGGCCGCTCAGTTGCTCGGGCCTGAAGTCGTTCACGCCGCAGAAGACCACGGGCGCTCCCTGAAAGATGCTGTCCCGGTAGCGGAGTACGAAATCGAGGGCGTCGTTGTCCGTGGTCACGATGAGATCGAAGGTGCTTTCGGCAAGCTTGTGTCCCAGAAGCGCCGCCTGGAGCGAGAGGTAGGAGGTGTCCGTGTTGCGCTTGGTGTCCAGGTATTCGACCCACAGCAGCGCATTTGGCATTTCGGAGCGAAATGTTTCGTGGATGCCCGCATTGAGGGTGTCGGTCCAGGACAGGCCCGGATGATAGGAGTGCAGCACGAGCACGTTTGGCGAGGCGGCTTGCAGGTGCAGTGGCGTCAGGACCAGCGCGATGAGAATTATGAGGCGGATCATGAGTTCGGTGTAAGCGCAATCGGTGCAGGCTTCAAGTATGATGCTTGCTGTCCTTGACAGGGTGTCCGGATGGGAATAACGAATTTTGTTTCCTTGCTCGCCCGAAAGGAATGGGTGGGCTTTTACCCGTAAGGAGGACAAGTAATGACAACAAGGTACGAGGAATTGATCCTGCTCAGCCCTGAGCTGGGTGTGGAAGAATGCCGCGAAATCGTGAACAACTTCAGCGCCATTGTCGAGCGCGAGGGCGGAAGCGTGCTCAAGGTCGACGACTGGGGCGTCAAGGATACGGCCTATCCGGTGCGCAAGTTCAACCGTGGCCGGTACATCCGCATGGAAATAGACATGCCCGGCAGCGCCGTTACGGAATTGGAGCGCAATGTCCGCATCACGGACGGCGTGTTCAAATTCATCACCGTCAGACTCGCCGACACTCCTGCAGCGGCAACCGAGGAGGCCTAAGATGTCCTTTAAGAAGAAATTCGCACCCCGGAGAAAGTACTGCCGCTTCTGCGAGAACCCCGAGATCCTGCTCAACTACAAGCACCCGGAAGTTCTCAATGACTTCGTGACTGATCGCGGCAAGATCATTGCCAGCCGTATCACCGGAACCTGCGCCAAGCACCAGCGGGCCCTGACCCGTGAAGTCAAGCGCGCCCGGCAGATGGCCCTGATGTTCTACACGGCCACCCACAGCACCGACGTGCTCAAAAAATCTAGAATCTAGGAGATTTGATCATGAAGGTCATTTTGAGAGCAGACGTTGATAATCTGGGCCGACTGGGCGACATCGTCGCTGTCCGTCCCGGTTATGGCAGAAACTATCTGTTGCCTCAGGGTCTTGCCTCCATGGCGACTCCCGGCAATCTGAAAGTATTTGAGCAGGAACGCCGCAAGCTGCAGGCCATGAACGACGCCATCAAGGCCGAGGCCATGGCGCTGGCCGGCAAGATCGAGGCCGCCAAGGTCGTCATCGAAGTCCGCGTGGGCGACGGCGACAAGCTTTACGGTTCCGTCACCTCTCCCCAGATCGCCACGATTCTGGAAGAGCAGGGCGTGGAATTCGATCGCCGCAAGATCCAGCTTGAAGACGGCATCCGCGCCCTTGGCGAATACGTCATCGACGTGAAGCTGCATCCCGAGGTCGTGGCCAAGCTGACCGTGAACGTGGTCAAGTTTGGTCGTACGGAACAGGTGAACGAACCCGAGCCGCAGGCCGATGCAACCGAAGAAGCTGCCGCAGAGTAAATTCGGGCAGCGCCTCGGAACTCGAATCCAACCAGAGGAGGCCTTGCAAAAGGCCTCTTCTGATTTGTTGCGCAGAATCCCCCCCCACAACACCGAAGCCGAACAGGCGGTGCTGGGCGGAGTATTTTTGCGCAACGATATTTTTCACACCCTGGTGGACACCATCACCGACGAGGATTTCTATTCCCCGGTGCATCGGATCATTTACCAGGCCTTCCAGGATCTGTACCGCCGCCGCGAACCCGTGGACCTGGTCACCGTGGCGGAATTTCTGCAGACCAAGGGACAGCTCGACGAGGTTGGCGGCACCGTCTATCTCGCCTCCCTGGCCGAATCCGTGGCCTCGGCGTCCAACTCCGTCTTTCATGCCCAGATCGTGCGCGACAAGTCCGTGCGCCGCAGGCTCATCCAGACTTCGTCCGAGATCCTGACCAGCTGCTTTGAAGCCGGTGAGCAGACCGAATCCCTGCTCGACCAGGCGGAGCAGCAGATTTTTTCCATTGCCGAGTCCAAGGGCAAGCCCGTCTTCATGAGCAGCAAGGACCTGGTTCAACGGGTCTTCGAACAGCTCGAGACGCGGGCCGGGCAGGGCGAAATGGTCACCGGCGTGCCCACCGGTTACACCGATTTCGACCACATGACCGCCGGTCTGCAAAAGTCCGACCTGATCATCCTCGCGGCTCGCCCGTCCATGGGCAAGACGGCCCTGGCTCTGAACATGGGCATGCGTGCGGCCATCCAGCACGATGTGCCCGTGGCCGTCTTCTCCCTTGAAATGTCCATGGACCAGCTCATGATGCGCCTCCTGGGCTGCCACGGCCGCGTGGATTTGAGCCGCCTGCGCAGCGGGTACCTCAATGACGAGGACTGGAGCAGGCTCTATCAGGCCGCCGACGATCTCTCCAAGGCGCCCATATACATCGATGACACGCCGGCCCTCTCGACCATGGAGATCCGGGCCCGCAGTCGTCGACTCAAGGCCGAGAAAGGCGTCGGACTGATCATCGTCGACTACCTGCAGCTCATGCGCTCCAGCCACAAGAGCGACTCACGCGAGCAGGAGATTTCGGACATCTCGCGTAACCTCAAAGCCCTGGCCAAGGAGCTCGAGGTGCCGGTCATCGCCCTGTCGCAGCTCAACCGCAAGGTCGAGGAGCGCTCCGACAAGCGCCCCATGATCTCGGACCTGCGCGAGTCGGGGGCCATCGAGCAGGACGCCGACGTCATCGTCTTCATCTACCGCGACGCAGCCTACAACAAGGCCGAGGACAACCCCAACAAGAACATTGCCGAGATCATCATCGGCAAGCAGCGTAACGGTCCCGTGGGGGCCATTCGTCTGGGCTATTTCGGTCAGTACACCGTGTTCGACAATCTCACGGAAGTGGGGCTGCCGTCGGAGGACGGCGGCGCATACTGATCATTCCCGCACACCTTCAACTCAAGAGCGGAACAAAACCATGAAAGCATTTTGCCCGGAAGAATTTTTTTCGCGCAGCGAATTGGACACGGTTCAGAAAACCCGTCTTGCGACCACTCTCGAGCGTGCGGCTCGGTCTGAATTCTACAGCCTCAGGTTCGCCGAACAGGGCGTGCGTCCGGACGAAATCACTTCTGCGGCCGACATCGTCAATCTGCCTTTCACCACCAAGGACGATCTGCGCAGCGCCTACCCCGCGCGCATGCTGACCCGGCCCGTGTCCGACATGGTCCGCCTGCATGCCTCTTCCGGGACCACGGGTTCGGCCACGGTCATCTATTACACCAGAAACGACATCGAATCCTGGGCCGACCTCATGGCCCGATGCATGCACATGGTCGGGATCAGGGCCGAGGACACCTTCCAGAACATGTCCGGATACGGTCTCTTCACCGGAGGCCTTGGCATCCATTACGGCGCCGAGCGCCTTGGGTGCCTGACCATCCCGGCCGGGGCGGGTAATTCGAAGCGGCAGCTCAAGCTGCTGGAGGATTTTCAGGTGTCGGCTATCCACATCATTCCTTCCTATGCCCTGCACCTGGGCACGGTGAAGGAAGAGATGGGATACGGTCCGGATCGCCTGGGCGTGCGTGTAGCCCTTATCGGTGCCGAGCCCCATACCGAGGCCATCCGCAGGCGCATCGAGGAGGTCTGGGGGCTCAAAGCCTATAACTCCTACGGCCTGTCGGAAATGAACGGGCCGGGAGTGGCCTTCGAGTGTCTGGAGCAGAGCGGGATGCACATCTGGGAAGACGCCTACCTGCCCGAGATCGTCGATCCGGAGACCGGAGAGACCCTGCCCGAAGGCGAGGTGGGCGAACTGGTCATCACGACCCTGTGCCGCGAAGGCATGCCGCTCATCCGCTATCGCACCAAGGACCTGACCCGCTTCATCCCCGGTGACTGCCCTTGCGGCCGCAAGCATCGCCGCCTGGACCGCATCATGGGCCGCGCCGACGACATGATCATTCTCAAAGGGGTCAATATCTATCCCATGCAGGTCGAGCAGGTGCTCATGAGCATTCCGGAAGTGGGGCAGAATTATCTGATCGTCCTGGAGCGGCAGGGATATCTGGACCAGATGCGCGTCAAGGTGGAGGTCAAGGAAGAGTATTTCGTGGAGGACATGCGCGAGCTCAAAAGCCTGCAGAGCCGCATCAGTTCCAGGCTGCGCGACGAGATTCTCATCACCGCGCGCATTGATCTGGTTGAGCAGAACTCCCTGCCCAAGTCCGAAGGCAAGGCGCAACGGGTGCTCGATTTGCGGGAATGATCAGCCGCGAGGCTGGAGTCAGACTCTCGGGACGACCACGGCCGCTGGGGCCTGGGTCGTCCCTTTTTTATTCGTACTGCGTGACCGCGCAGGACAGGCCTTTTTGTTCGGCCCGCCCGCAATGCGTCAGCGCGTCGTCGCGGGAGCGTTCGAGGGCAAACTGTATTTCCACGCCGCTGACCAGTTCGCGCTTAAAAATGTCCAGCGCTTCGGGCAATCCGAGGCTCATGGCGGCGCGCCTTGCCTGGTCCTGGTCCGTGAGCGGGCCAACGGTGGCCACAAAGGGCCGGAAGACCACCGGCGCGTCGGCCAGATCGCTCTGTGCCCCGAATTTACCGGCCTCCTCGAAGCTTTCGAAGCGGCCGACGAAAAGCGAGAAACGGTCGCTCTGGTCCTGGTTCCAGAACAGGGGCTGCGTCTGGTCCGCAAAACGTGGCAGGTGCAGCAGCAGGGATTCCATGGTCGGGTACGCTCCGAGTTGGAGCGAATAGGGGCCGTCCGTGGTGCGCTTGCGGAAAACGGTCTTGGCCACGGTCTGCCAGTGGATGTTCACGTGCTCCGCGTTCAGGTCCGGTGGGGGCGAAGGTTCGGGGGCAGGCGCTTCAACTTTTGTTTCGCGCGATGTGCCAGTCAGGCTTGCGAACAGGTCGCTAAGGCCCGCATCGGGCATGAGCCAGGAAAAAAAGAGCAAAAATATGCCGATGATTCCCGCCATGCTCAGCGCCAGAATGACTCCTGTCATGGGCGAAATGGAGGAAACCATCTCCTGGGTCGGCATGGCCTCTTCCGTGGGCTCTTCCTGTTGCGAGGGGCAGGTGATTCCGTAGTTCAGGGCCTCTTCCGCATCACAGCATTGGTCGGCATGCAGCGCTTTCAATGCCAGGGTCATGGTCAGCATGCGCAGAATGCCGATGACCCCCGCCGCCCGTTTGGCAACGGCCTCGGGGTTGCCGATGATGTCGGTGTCCATTCCGGCATTGTCGAGGAGGAATCGGATATAAGCCAGGGACTGCTCGCGGGTCAGCTTCGGCAGCGTCCAGATGGCTCCCAGCATGGTATAGATGGGCCTGTTTTCTGGTCTGGCCAGACGGTGCACTATTTCGCCGTTACCGATGAGGACGACCTGCAGCAGCGCCGAGAGGTGCCGGGTCAGGCTGAAGAGTCCGCCGAGAAAGGCGAAGTCCTCGTCGGTGAGCAGGTGGGCGTTGTCGACGAAGAGGATGACGCGTTTCGTGTCACGAAGCAATTGGGTCAGCGCTGCTTTATTTTCCGATTCGGGAGACAGCTTTTCATTTATTGTCTGCGAAAGTGACTGGCTTGTGGATGCGCTGATGATAACTGTTTGCGCATTTTGAGACGTAGCGAGGCGGTTTAGAAAATAAGTCTTGCCTGATTTTGGAAATCCGATCACACAGCTCAGCAGACGATTGCTTTCTATGTCCGTCAAGACAGATTGAAAAATATCCTCCATCTGCGGAGTACTGAAGTGCTGCGCTGTTTCGGATATCTGTTCAAACGGTGAGTCGTGCATTGAATGTCTGGCTGTTATGAAATTATGGGTTCGATCGCGCCTAATTATGAGTATTTATGAATCTTCGCTTAATACGTAGGTGTTGCCGTAATTCTATGCAAGCTTTTTTTTAAAATATACTGCTATTATGCATGGTTTGGTGATCGTGATGACATTTTTCTCGGCTCTTCCGTTTGTCTCCCTGTTCGTGGGCATGGTGCTGTGGGGCAGCTCCTTTGTGGCCTTCAAATACGCAGTGATGTTTTTCGACCCCATTGTCGTTGTTTTCGCGCGCATGTTTCTTTCGGCGCTGCTCTTTCTGCTCGTGCTTCCGCTCTGGCGGCCCCGGAATCTGCGCCGAGAGGATCTGGGATTCATGGTTTTCATGGCTCTGTGCGAACCATGCTTCTATTTTGTGTTCGAGGGCCAGGCCCTGACCATGACCTCCGCGTCCCAGGCGGGCATGGTGGCGGCCACTCTGCCGGTTCTGGTGGCGGTCTGCGCCGGAATTTTCCTGGGAGAACGATTGCGTGTTCGTTCATGGGCAGGACTGATCTTGGCTCTGGCGGGTGTTGTTTGGGTCAGTATTTCCGGAGTGGCCACAGAGGCTGCGCCGCGTCCGCTGATGGGCAATTTTCTTGAGCTCCTGGCCATGTTCTGCGCGGCGGGATACACAGTAAGCATGAAAAAGCTCTGCGCCCGCTACTCCCCCTGGTTTCTGACCGCCGTACAGTCGCTGGTGGGAACGGTTTTCTTTCTGCCGCTGCTTTTCCTGCCATCCACGGCGCTGCCGATGGCCTTTCCTGTCGGCCCGACCCTGGCCGTCCTGTATCTTTGCGTGTGCATCAGCATCGGGGCCTACGGACTCTACAACTACGGGATCAGCAAGCTTCCGGCCTGGCAGGCCTCGGCTTTTGTGAACCTCATTCCCGTCTTCTCCATGCTGCTTGGCTGGCTGTGTCTTGGCGAGCACCTCACTGCCTGGCAGCTGGTCGGGGTGGGTGTGGTCTTTGCCGGCGTGCTGCTCTGCCAGCAGCGGCCGGAGCGTGAAAACGCGATCACCCTCAGCCGCGAGATTGCGGATGAGGGTGATCTTGCGCAGCCTCTGCCCATGCCGGAAGAGGTTTTGGTAAAGGTGCGCGGCAAGGACCTAAGAAGGTAGCCTTCGCTTCGGTCCCCGCCGTCTTTTCAGCCAGCTTTTCAGAGTCGGGGCAATCCCGGGGCGGCTGCGGCCTTTGGGCTGAATTTCTCTTCGCTGACCTTGCCGTCCCTGGCCACGATGGCCCGCACGGCGGGGATGTCACGTCCGCTTCTGGCGAGAGCCTGTCCCACTATGCGCGACAGTCCCGAGCAGCAGGGCACCTCCATCTCAAGGATGGTCACGGAGTTGATCCTGTTCTGGGCGAAGACCTGCGCCAGGCGCTCCACGTACTCGCCGGCGTTGTCGAACTTGGGGCAACCGAGCATGACCGTGCGTCCGGCCAGGAAGCGTCCGTGAAAATCCGGGGTGGCGACGGGGCAGCAGTCCCCGGCGATGAGCAGGTCCGCGTCCTGCAGGAAGGGTGCGTGGGGCGGAATCAGCCGAATCTGGATCGGCCAGTGCGACAGGGCCGACCCGGCCTGCCCTGCGGGAGTGTTGGCCTGCTCGCAGGGGGTCATGCGCATCATGCCTGCCGAGGGGCAGCCGCCGTGACCGGGCGAGCGGGTCGAAACCTGAGCCGAGGGGCAACCGCCGGGTCCCGCGCCGTGAACCAGGTTGGCGACGCCCCCTATCTTGTGCACGTGCTCCATGGCCGCTTCTTCGTCAAAATCATCGGCTTCGCGCTCGATGATGTGCAGGGCGTCCTCGGGGCAATGCCCGATACAGGCCCCAAGTCCGTCACAAAACATGTCCCTCACGATCCTGGCCTTTCCGTCGATGATGGCCAAAGCGCCTTCGGCGCAACCGGTAACACACTGGCCGCAGCCGGTGCACTTTTCTTCGTCTATTTCGATAATCTTGCGTATCATGATTTCTCCTCCGCTGTTGCTTGCGTGAGTCCTGTCTATGGGCTTTGAGATATGGCCGCTTTGAGCCATGTCAAAAAAACGAAAGCCGGGGACATGCAGCTGCTGACAGTGGAAATGATGCCAAACATGAGGACGGCCCAATGTCGCAACGGCAAATCGACGGGGCAGAAGGCCCGGCCGTCCTTCCTCTTGCCCGGAAACGGGTTTTACCCTAGGTTTGCGCCCGTGCGTTCAATCCATCAGCAGGGTTTTTTCATGATTCATCCGACCATTCTCTCTCTTATCGGGGCCACGCCCATAGTCCATCTCAATCGTGTGTTCCCGCATCCGCGCATCCGCCTGGCGACCAAGCTCGAAGCCCAGAACGTGGGCGGTTCCATCAAGGACCGCGTGGCCCTGGCCATGATCGAGGCGGCGGAGGCATCGGGCGAACTCACTCCCGACAAGATCGTCATCGAGGCCACCAGCGGCAACACCGGTGTGGGCCTGGCCATGGTCTGCGCGGTCAAGGGCTACAAATTGACCCTGCTCATGCCCGAGTCCGCCTCCGAGGAGCGCAAACGCATCATGCGCGCCTTCGGGGCGGAATTGCGCCTCACGCCGGGCCGCCTGGGCACCGACGGGGCCATCGAGGAAGCATATCGACTGGCGCGGGAGGAACCGCAGACCTACGTGCTCATGGATCAGTTCAACAACCCGGCCAGCATTGCCGCTCACTACATGGGCACGGGGCGCGAGATCATCGAGCAGACTGAAGGGCAGGTCACCCATGTGGTTGCCAGCCTCGGCACTTCGGGTACGGCCATGGGCATCGCGAGGCGCATGAAGGAGTCGGCCCCCGGTATTCAGGTTGTGGCGGTGGAGCCCTATGCCGGGCACAAGATTCAGGGCCTCAAGAATATGCAGGAGTCCTATCCGCCTGGAATTTATGACAAACGTGCTTTGGACCGGATCATCCACGTCGAGGACGAGGAGGCTTTTTCCTGTTCGCGACGTTTGGCAAGAGAAGAGGGGATTCTGTCCGGAATGAGCGCGGGCGCGGCCCTGGCCGGGGCGCTGCGCATCGCCCGCGAGCTCGATGAGGCCGGGGAGGCGGGGCTTATCGTCTTTATCTGTCCGGACACCGGGGAGCGCTATCTTTCGACCACCCTTTTTTCGCCGCAGGATCGGCACGGTCTGGGAGTGCGCAGTGTGGCCACCGGCTGTCTCGAATGCCTGGGCAGTCCCGCCGGCGGACACGCACTGTTCACTCCCGGTCCGAGCCTTGACGAGCTCGGCGAACTCGATGCCTGGCGACGCATCGTCTGGCTGGACGTCCTGGGCAAGGCTCTTGCGGAGCGCGGGGGGAGCGTGCGCATGGCCGTGGGCCTTGCGGACATGGATGACCGCGCACTGGCAGCGGCCAGGCAGGTCAAGGCCGGGCTGGGCGATTTCGGAGCGCGGGCTCAGGAGTTCATGGTCTCTCACGCCAGGGCCCTTGGCGTCGGAAGCGACGTCCTCTTTCCCCTGGCCGGGGCGAGCCAGGCGCGCGCCCTCGATCTTGCGCGCAAGCTGCTGGCCAAGGGTCAGGCCTACGAGAAGCTGCGCTCCGTCTACTTCGACGTGACCCGCGACAAGTGTTACGGTCAGATCGCCAGTGTGGACACGGCGGGGATGAGCCTTGGCTACACCGTGGATCTGGCCGATTACGTCAAGGACAACCCCGCTGATTTCACCTTGCTCAAGCGCGCCACGCTGCAGGATTTGAAGCTCGGTGACGTGCTCGAGACCGAGTGGGGCAAGGTTCGGCCGAGCTGGTTTCTGCAGTTGGCCGCCACTGCCCTTGATACCCTGGGTACGGTTACGGTCATGTTCGCCGGGGAGTCTCATCGCTTCCCTCATCTGGACAATTTCAGCGCCATCTGGAACGCCGGGGCCGGGGTCAGGCCCATGGCCTGGATGGTCGCCCAGCCCGTGACCCCGCGCCAACAGGGCGAGGCTGTTCCCTCCCTGCCCGAGGCGCTGGCGGTGGCCGGTTCCGGAGCCGCCCTGCGGCTGTGGCTGCTTTCGGCTTCCTACCTCAAATCCCTGGCCTTTTCGCCCGAAAGCCTGGTCATGTGGGTCAAGAATCAGAACCGCCTGCAGGACGCATACGTGTCGGCCTCGCTGGGCGGCAAAGGCGAGGGCATTGCGACTGAGCTTGAGCAGGGTATCTACGATCTCAAGACGGCCTTTGCCTCGGCCCTCGACGACAACCTCGACCTGGCCCATTTCTGGCCGGCGCTTTTCGCCTTTGCCAAGACCGTCAACGCCCGCGCCGGAAAGCTGAGCGTCGTCGAGGCCGCGCTGGTGGCCGAGCAGCTTCTGGCCTGTGACCGGGTGCTGGGATTTCTGGATCATGCACGCCTGCCGCTGCCGGTCAGGGACTGGCCGCGGGAGGCCGCCGAACTTGTCAGGCAACGGGAGCAGGCCCGCCAGGCAAAGGATTATGTCCTGGCCGATACTCTGCGCGCCGAGCTTGCGGCCATGGGGCTGAGGCTGGAGGATCATGGCGCGGGGGCGCGTCTCTTTTTGGTGGAGAAATAAGGTCGGATGCGGGGGGCTTGATCGACAGGATGCCCGGGTCCGGTCGGTTAATAACGCTGGGGCCGCAGGCTGCGGTTCAGGCGTTGTCGATGAGCTGGAAGTGTTTTTTAACGTTGTCCGATGCTTCCATGATCTTTTCTTCGATCGCCTTGAATGCGTACTGGATGCGTTCCGCTTCCGGTGCAATGAGGCAGGCTGATTCGAGCTCTGCGGCCAACGCGTTCAGTTCAGTGGCCCCGATCATGAGCGAAGAGCCCTTGATGCTGTGGGCCAGGCGCCTGCACTCCTTGAAATTTTTGCTTCGCAGGTACGCCGCGAATTCAGAGATGAAATTCGCCCCGTAACCTGGGAACTCGCGCAGGATGTTGAAATACGCGGATTCGTAGCCCAAGAAGTTTGTCAGGGCGCGGGGGATGTCAAAGCCTTCGATTTTCGGAGTCTCGCGCACGGTCTTTCTGGTCGGGGTCGCCTGGGCGGACTGTCCGGAAAAGAACGACTCGATCCAGGCGCGCTCAAGCGGCTTGCGAATCACGCGCAGGGACAAGTCTGCGCTTTTTCCGGCCACGGATGCATCGGGCTCCTCCCCGGTCAGCAAAAAGACCCTGTCCGTGGTGGCCAGCCCGTTTGCCAGCAGAATTTCCCCCAGTTCCAGGCCGCTTACGGTCGGCATGTGCAGGTCAATCAGGAGCAGGTCGTAGGTGTTCGCCTTGGCCAGGTTAACGGCGTGTTCGGCTCCCGGAGCGAGATGGACCGCTATGCCGAGATTGTCCAGAATTTCTGCGGTTACCAGTCTGCATATTTCGTCATCATCGACGACCAGGGCTGTTTTCCGGTCGCAGGTCACGTTCGTTTCATCCATCAGGACGCACCTTTGTCTATGCGAGTTCCGCGAATCATTACGTTGGAAATGCGTTTTCTGTTTCTATTGACAGTCGTCGCTATCAGCTTCCGGCAGAAAAAGGCTTCCGTGTCGCAGTTCGTTACAGCTGGCTATGCCGAGCTTGCCGAGAATGTTGGAGCGATGCTTATCCACCGTCTTGATGCTGATGAAGAGCGTCTCGGCGATCTGCTTGCTTTTCTTGCCGTCGATGATGAGCCTGACGATTTCTTTCTCGCGGCTCGTCAGGCTCTGCATCGGCGGCAGGGCCTTGCGTTGCCTGTTCACCAGCAGGTAGTCCCGGACGATGATCTTGGCCAGGTGGGGGCTTATGAAAAGCTCGTCCTGCATTGCGTAGGCTATGGCCAGGAAGAGTTCCTCCGGGTTTGATCCTTTGAGGACATAGGCGTTGGCACCGTGCTCAAGGGCCTCGTAGATGAAGTCGTTGTCGTCGCTGGACGTGAGTACGATGACCTTGGCGTCCGGTTCGATTTCCCGGATTTGCTGGAGCACCTCCAGACCGGAAATGTCGGGCAGGCGCAGGTCCAGCAGGATGATCTCCTGCTTTTTCATGCGGAATGACCTTACGGCATCCCGTCCATTGGCGACATCGTCATCGACCACATACTGACCATGCATGTCGATCATGGACTTAAGACCCATGCGCAGCAGATTGTCGTCTTCAACCAGCAGGATTCTTTTTTTTGTCATGCGGATTCTCTTTGTTTGTGGTGGATTACCCTAGGGATTTGGACTACTCCGTCATATCCGTCACATGCTCCGTCTTTTTATCGCCTCGAGTCCAGTCACTCCGAGTTGTCTCAAACTGTCAAACATGAACTGTGACCGAGTTGAGTGTAGGCACAATTAAATAGATTTGATCGCAATTATAATACCGATTAGCTGGTATTTTTATATTAAAAAGATAATTGTTTTTTGTGCGTAAATCAACAGCAGTTCTAATTCGGACCGCCGTGGCGAAAAATGCACTTTGGATGTCGGGCCGTGATGTTCTCCAACTGGCCAGGACAGAGGCGGGTGGGGCATAAAACTCGCAATCTTCCTGGCGGCAGGAGACAAGTGGTGGCATGGGCAGTCAAGACGGGCCACTGGCGATTTGACTTCTGGAGGTTGCAGGTTCAAAAAAAAGCCGCATGGCGGCTTTTTCAGGACGGGGGGAGTTACTTGCGCGAACTCTTGTTGATGGTCTCCACCAGTTCGGCGGCGACCTGGATTTCGACTTCCTGTTCGGATTGCTCTTCAAGGAGTTGCGATTTGGGCCACCGGCAGCGGTGATAGGAGATGGTGGCCTTTTGCGATAACTGTTCAATCTTGGCGAGCATGATTCCCATGGCGTCTTGAGTTATAATGACATGTCCGCATTCGGAACATTTTGGGGCTGGGACATCTTCGAAGCAAAAGAGGTGGTTACGGCATTCCATCTGGTAAGAGATGGATTCTTCGACTAAACTATCGCTTCCGCATTTCTGGCAGATCATGGCAACCTCGTATGGTCTGATTTGAATCCTAAATAATCGTTCCTTATAAGCAGGTTTTTAGTGTTTGGCAAATATTTTTATAATATACTGAAATTGCGGTTTTTTTTACGAGCTCCGTCGCCGGCTTGCCGGGGTTGGGCGCAGGATCAAGGCCGGTCCGCGATGCGGGTTGGCACCTATCTTGAACAGTGATTGAGGCGTCGCATTACGGTGCGTCATGAATTCTGAAAAGCATCTGTGGAGGTATCATGAGTAAAATAGGCTGGGTCGGAATCGGGGTCATGGGGAGGTCCATGTGCGGACATCTGCTGTCGGCTGGGCATGAGATCAAGGTCTACACACGCACCAAGGCTTCCGCCGAGAGCATTCTCGCTGCCGGGGCGCAGTGGTGTGAGACTCCTGGCGAGGTGGCCAGGGACTCGGAGTTCGTCTTCACTATAGTTGGATATCCTGCGGATGTGCGGGCGGTGTATCTGGACGAGGGCGGGCTGGTGGACAGTGCCGCGCCTGGTACCGTGCTTGTGGACATGACCACTTCGGAGCCGGCCCTGGCCGTGGAGATTCACCGGGCAGCGGCAGCGCGCGGGCTGTCCGCGCTGGACGCACCCGTGTCCGGAGGCGACCTCGGGGCGAAAAATGCGGCCCTGGCCATCATGGTCGGCGGCGAGCAGGAGCCTTTCGACCGGGCCGTGCCGCTCTTTGAAAAGATGGGCAAGAACATCCGCCTCATGGGCGGGCCTGGTGCCGGGCAGCACACCAAGATGAGCAACCAGATTCTCATCGCCGGAACCATGATCGGCGTGGTCGAATCCCTGCTGTACGCCGTGAAGTCCGGCCTGGATGTGGATGCGGTCATCGATGTCATCGGCAGCGGTGCGGCCGGATCCTGGTCCATCAACAACCTCGGTCGCAAGATTGCCAAGGATGACTACGATCCGGGCTTTTTCATCAAGCATTTCGTGAAGGACATGGGCATCGCCCTGGCCGAAGCCAGAAAGATGGGCATCGCCCTGCCGGGTCTTGCGCTCGTTGAGCAGCTCTACGTCGCGGCCATGGCCCAGGGGCTTGAAAATCTGGGCACGCAGGGGCTTTTCATCGCTCTTAAGCGTGTCAACGGGATGGAATAAAGAGTGTCGGTCATTGGACCCGTCCTGCTTCCTGCTTCGCAGGTAACAGGGCGGGTCTAGACATTTACAGCTGACTGTGTGGAGATTATGTGCGAAGCATAGCCGCTTTTTTTCTTATTCTGATTTTCTCTACCTCATCTCATTCTGGGGTAGAGGAGAAGATAAATATTTTATATTTAAATTCTTATAACAATGGTTATGCATGGTCAGACAATATATTCGAAGGAATTAGAGAAACATTTCAAAATAGTGGTAAAAATATCTATCTTCAGATAGAATACATGGATTCAAAAAGATACGAAGAGGAGATGCTTTCAAAGATTCTTTTTGATTACTACACGTATAAATTTCGTAATACTGATTTCGATCTGATTGTCGTCTCAGATAATCACGCCTATGACTTTATCAATCAGAATGGCGCTCAGCTCTTTCCAGGCGTGCCTGTCGTTTTTTGTGGCGTGAACGATGTGGCTGCGGACGCCGTGCCTACACGGGACCGCATGACCGGGGTCCTCGAGGAATTCGATGTTGTGCAGAACATCGCCATGGCCATGCGTTTTCATCCCGGCAAGAATCGGCTGGTGGTCATCGGCGATCAAAGCCTGACCGGCGTGGCCATCGCCAATCAGATTCGCGCTCGCTTGTCTGACCTTCCCAGGGAAATGCAGGTCGAGTTTCTGGACGAGTTTACCCTTGAGGAATTGATCGACAGGGTCAGAGAGGCTTCCGGCAACAGCATTTTCTTTTTCATCCCTTTCTACAAGGATGTCGGCGAGGGCGTGTATTCGGCCCAGGATCTGCTGGAAGTCGTCTGGAGCACCACCGGGGTGCCGCTCTACGGGGCTTGGGAATTTTTGCTTGGCCATGGTCTGGTTGGCGGTAAAATGGTCAGCGGGTATGCTCATGGCCGCGCTGTGGCGGAAATGGGGTTGCGTGTTCTCGGCGGAGAGTCGCCTGCTTCGATCCCGGTCATTTCCAGTCCCGAAGAGCCTCCCAAGTTCGACTACCAGGTTCTCATGCAGCTTGGCATCAACCAGAAGCTGTTGCCCCCGGACAGCATCGTGGTCAACGGCCCGTCTCCGTTCTATTCCATCAATCGGCACCAGTTCTGGACAATCATCATAAGTCTGCTCATCCTTTCCATGGTTCTGGTGATCCTGGTCATCAACATCTGGGAGCGCAAGCAGATCGAGATCCGCATCAAGAACCAGCTGTCCTTTTTGCGCACCCTCATGGACACCTTGCCGCTGCCTATATATTTCACGGAGCGCAGCGGAGCCATTGCGGGCATCAACCGCGCCTTCGGGCAGTGGTTCGGCTTGCCTTGGGACTCGGATGAGGATCTGCGAACCCTCAAGTCCGGCCGTTTTGATTCGCGCTTTTCTCCGTTGCTGGATCGACGCATGGACTCCTACGAAACGCAGATTCTCCATTGTGACGGATCGATGCGCCCGACCGTGCTGCACAAGGCCACCTATGCCGACGCCTTGGGGGAAAACGCGGGTATCGTCGGCGTCATCTACGACATTTCCGACCGTAAACAGGCCGAAGACAACCTGCGCGCAGCAGAAGAGAAGTACCGTACAATTTTCGAGAACTCGGCGCTGGGAATCTTTCAGACTACCCCCGACGGCTCCTGGATCGTGGCCAATCCCGCTCTTGCGCGGATGCTTGGCTATGCCAGTCCTGAAGAGTTGATCAAAGACAATCCGAACATTTCGTCCCTGTATTTTCAGCAGAGCGACCGTGAGCGGGTTGTAAAGATGTACCACAAAACAAGGGGCAGCATCGAGTTTGAGGTTCTTTTCCGCACCCGCGAAGGAACAGTCATCACCGCCAATCTCAACGCGCGGGGCGTGCGTGGCGCAGGTGACGAGTTCAGTCATTTCGAAGGGTTTGTGGAGGACATTACTGATCGCAAGGCTGCAGAGCTGGCCCTGGCGGCTTCCGAATCCATGCTGCAGCTTGTACTCGATACGATCCCTCAGCTCGTGCACTGGAAAGACCGCCGGTTTCATATTCTCGGCGCAAACCGCAATTTTCTGTCCTATGTCGGCGAGACGGAAATGTCGGCCATCCTGGGCAAGACATACGGCGAGATTGTTCATAACGCCCATGAAGTCGAGGAAATAAGACGTCTGGACGCCCAGGTGTTCGAGACCAATGAGCCCTGCTACCGCCTGCGCCTGGAGACCAGAAACGCGGCAGGCGAGGGCATGTGGCTGCTGGTCAACAAGGTGCCCCTGCACGGCCCACATGGCGAGGTGGTCGGCATTCTGAGCACCGCCGAGGACATTACCCAAACCATGAACCTGGAGAAGCAGCTGCTGCAATCCCAGAAGATGGAGGCCATCGGCACTTTGGCCGGAGGGATAGCTCATGATTTCAATAATATATTGACATCGATCATGAATTCGACAGAGCTCGCCATGGAGGACATCCCTGATGACAGCCTGGTCTGGAAGGATCTGGAACGCAGCCTCAAGGCGGCGGTGCGGGGCAGCGGCCTCATCAAGCAGATTCTGACGTTCAGCCGGCCGACTCAGGAGGGTTTCGTGCCCACCGACCTGCGTGAGGTCGTGGCCGAAGCCGTGACCCTGATCCGCGTGTCCATGCCGCGCAATATTTCCGTATCTTCGACCATCGAGGAGGACCTGCATCTGTGTCTGGCCGACCCGACCCAGGTCCACCAGATCGTCATGAATCTCGCCACCAACGCATTTCAGGCTCTGGGCGAGAGCGGCGGGCGCATTTCCATCAGCCTGGGGCGGATGGTGCTGGACCGCGATGACACGCAGCTGGGCAACCTTGCTCCGGGCGTCTACAGCCGACTGACCATCGAGGATGACGGGCCGGGCATCGACGAGACCATTCAGGACAAGATCTACGATCCGTTTTTCACCACCAAGGGCAAGGGCGAAGGCACCGGTCTGGGGCTGGCAGTTGTGCACGGCATCGTGCGCAACCACGGAGGCGAGATCCGACTCACCAGCGCGCCCGGATTCACGCGTTTTGAAATCCTGCTGCCGACCATGAACGAGCTCTGCCTCCTGCCCGGTGAGTGCGTGAATGCGACAATTACCGGCAGCGAGCGCCTGGCTTTCATCGAGGATGACGAGGATCAGCTGACGCTCATCCCCCGGGTGCTCGAGCAGCTCGGCTACACGGTGCTTCCTTTTCAGAACCCGGTCGAGGCGGTTTCCGCCATCTGCGGCGATGGCATGCCTCTGGATCTGGTTGTCACGGATTATGACATGCCGGACATGAACGGTTTCGATGTTGCAGGGCATCTAGCGGCCTGCAGGCCAGAGCTGCCCGTGATCATGGTTTCCGGGAGAAAGCAGGCCGAGGAGTTTTTCGGACAGGCCGACAATATCAAATTTTTCCTCAGTAAACCCTACAACAAGGACATGGTCGGAAGAGCCATCCGCGATGTTCTGGACAAGGAAGTCTGATGGCGAGGATTCTCATTATCGACGATGACCCGCAGGTTTGCGAGACCCTGCAGAGCCTCAATTACCGTCTTGGGCACGAATGTTTTGCGGCCCATACACTCAAAGACGGACTTGAGCATCTTGGACGCATGAAGTTTGATCTTGTCTTCCTCGATGTCCGGTTGCCCGATGGCAACGGTCTGCAAGCCCTGGGGCAGATCCGCAACCAGGCCGATCCGCCCGATGTGATCGTGCTCACGGGCCAGGGCGACCCCGAAGGTGCGGAGCTGGCGATCCAGGGCGGTGTCTGGGATTATCTGGTCAAACCTTCCCCCATCAAGCAGATCAAGGAGACTTTGAACCGTGCCCTGGCCTATCGCCAGGAGAAAAAGGCCAGCGGCCAGACCCTGACTCTGGATCTCAAGGACGTGGTGGGGGAGAGCAGCGTCATGCGGCGGTGTTATGAGCGCATCGCCCAAGCCGGTGGATCGGACTCCACAGTGCTACTCACCGGCGAGACCGGGACCGGCAAGGAGTTGCTGGCCCGGACCATCCATCGCAACAGCCTGCGCTCTTCTCGCGCCTTTGTCGTGGTGGATTGCGCCTCCCTGACGGAATCCCTGCTGGAGAGCATCCTGTTTGGACACACCAAGGGCTCGTTCACCGGGGCTGCCCGCGACCGGGTCGGACTGGTCAAGATTGCGGACCAGGGCACGCTTTTTCTGGACGAGATTGGCGAGCTGCCTCTTTCAGCGCAAAAAACCTTTTTGCGCGTGCTGCAGGAACGCAGATTCAGGCCCGTGGGATCAAACCAGGAACTGGAGAGTGACTTCAGGCTCATCTCGGCCACGAACCGTGACCTTGCCGCCATGGTCAAGTCCGGTGAGTTTCGGCAGGATCTGTACTATCGCATCAATACCATCCAGTTGCATCTGCCCGCCTTGCGTGAACGCGAGGACGACGTCCTGATCCTGGCACGATATCATGTCGACAAGCTGTGCAGGCAGCGGAACATACCGATCAAGGAGATGGATCAGGAATTGGAGGCCATGCTCAGACGCTATGAATGGCCCGGCAATGTACGCGAACTTTTCAATACCATTGAACAGGCCTTTGTGCACTCGGGAGCGGAGAAAACGGTCTATGCTCAGCATCTGCCGCAGGCTGTGCGCATACGGGTTGCGAAAACCATCCTGGGCAAGGGAAGAGAGGAGGCGGGGCCGGAAGAAGCGCCGATGGAAGTGGAGGAGGCCCTGCCTACGTTGAGGGATTTCAAGGTTTCCAAGGAAAGGGAATACTTGCTCAGGCTCGTGGGCCGCCACGGCAAGGATATACAAAAGATGATAACGGTATCAGGGCTTTCCCGGTCTCACCTGTACGCAATGCTCAAAAAGCATGACATCGAAGCCTAATAGTCTTCTTCCTGCTCTTTCCCAAGCCAGTATTCCTTCCAGGAATCAACTATATATTCAGTCTTGACCAGAACGCTGTCACCGTCATTGATGCGCTGCTTTTGCATCGAGGTGAGCAGTTGCGAGAGCTGCATGGTCTCATTCTGCGACAATCTTCGTATCACGCCATTTTTTGTGATGGTTTTTCCTCTCATGTTATACCTCCGGATAGCTCTATATAATGCAGCTTTGTCACTTATGGCAAGCTGCTTGATAACTTTTTGTGCAAATTCGCTGCCAACTTTCCCACGCGTACTTGAATCCACAATTTCCAGGGGTCGCCGTATCGACTCGTCATTGTCTCGCTGGATGTCATTTTATTTTTAAGTATTTGTAAACAATAATGTTCCTGTTGATTTTGAGGGACGTGCTTTTGTGTAAATCACGCTCGGATGTCACTGCAAAAAGTCGTCATCCCCTTGAAGAAGGGGATCCATGCCTTTTTTAACTATTTGAAAAGAATGGATTTCGCGCCGTTGCCCGACATGGCCCGCCTTCGCGGGAATGACACCCAGGTTCTTTCGCGACTTTTTGCAGTGGTGTTACGCTCGGATCATCGCGCAACTTTTTAAGGAACATTTTTGATGTTTCGGGCTCGTTCATATATTTCAGCATGTTGCATTGCATCGCGAAGAAGTTCCGGGTTTTCAGGCCGAGATGTTTCCTCAAGGCATTGTGCAAAAATGAAACACCGGGCGCGTCATGATGATACGGATTGTGCAAAATTGTTACTGCCGGATCACATTCACGGATTTGGCCTGGACGGTGACCGCTGGAATGCCAGCCCTGGTTAAGCGCGCACCTCATCGTCATCCGGTAAGCACGATTGAAGAAAAATGGTTGTTTAGTCAACCAATATGTATTACATAAGCCGGATTGTGGCGTGTCTGAAAAAACGGACGGCAAACATGTCCTTTGAAGTCAAGTTGATATCTTTCTGTCAGCCTTGTTTGGCGGGTAGATTTCCGGCAGCGATAAAGGGCGGGGGGAACCGACAAGACAGAGATGGTGTTCTTGTGTCCGAAAAAACGGACATATGGCAAGAATCGCCCTTTTAACCATTAACCAATCAATTACGCGCGTTAACCGGATTGAAGTTGTTTGTTTGCAATCCCGAATTAACGTGCTATTATGCGTGCTAATTATATAATGTCTTATTTTTCAGACAAACCGTGAGGGAGGGCTATGACCATTAAGATCAGATTCTTATAGTTTCTTTTATTTCAGTTTGTTAGGTCGTTTTTGATAAGTGGCACAAAACTTGTTTAAAGCGAGCGGAAGCACGAGATTACGTTGCGGACTCGCTTGAAAACAACAACTTGGCTTTTAGGAGAAGATACATGGCAAAGAATATGAAAACCATGGATGGAAATACCGCCGTCACGCATATCGCCTATGCAATGAGCGATACGGCAGCAATTTATCCGATCACCCCTTCTTCCACCATGGGGGAGATCGCTGATGAATGGGCCGCGCAGGGACGACTCAATATTTTCGATCAGAAGGTAATGGTTCGCCAGATGCAGTCCGAAGCCGGCGCTGCCGGTGCTGTACACGGCTCCCTCGCCGGAGGCGCGCTCACCACCACATTCACCGCCTCTCAGGGTCTGCTGCTGATGATCCCCAACATGTACAAGATCTCCGGTGAGCTTCTGCCCGGCGTCTTCCATGTCAGCGCACGCGCCATTGCCGCTCACGCCCTGTCCATTTTTGGTGATCATCAGGACGTCATGGCCTGTCGTCAGGTCGGTTTTGCCATGCTGGCTTCCAGTTCCGTACAGGAGTGCATGGACCTTTCATTGGTAGCTCATCTGGCTTCCATCGAATCAAACATCCCCTTCCTGCATTTCTTCGACGGCTTCCGTACCTCTCATGAGGTGCAGAAGATCGAGGTCATCGACTACGAAGACATCAAGAAGGTCGTCAATTACGAGGCCATTGCCGAATTCCGCGACCGTGCCATGAGCCCGGCCAACCCGGCCATCCGCGGCACCGCCCAGAACCCGGACATCTATTATCAGGGCCGTGAAGCCAGTAACATATATTACGATCAGTTGCCTTCCATCGTTCTCGACCAGATGAAGAAGGTCGCTTCCATCACTGGCCGTTCCTACAAGCCCTTCGACTACGTCGGTCACCCGCAGGCCGAGCGCGTCATTGTGGCCATGGGTTCCGGCTGTGAGACCATCGAGGAAGTGGTACGCCACCTCCTGGCCAAGGGCGAGAAGGTCGGTCTGGTCAAGGTTCGCCTGTATCGTCCGTTCGTGCCTGAGTTCTTCCTGCAGGTTCTGCCCGCCACCGCCTCCGTCATCACGGTCCTTGACCGCACCAAGGAGCCCGGCGCCAAGGGTGATCCGCTCTACAAAGATATCTGCACCGCCTACATGGAACGCGGCGAAATGCCCGAGATCGTCGCCGGCCGCTATGGCCTCGGCTCCAAGGAGTTCACCCCGGCCATGGTCAAGGCCGTGTATGACAACATGATGGTCGCCCAGCCCAAGCATCACTTCAATGTGGGCATCGAGGACGACGTCACCCATACCTCCCTCGATGTGCCGGCCTTCGCCGACACCACCCCGGCCGGCACAGTACAGTGCAAGTTCTGGGGCCTGGGTTCCGACGGAACCGTCGGTGCCAACAAGGAAGCCATCAAGATCATCGGCGACAACACCGACATGTACGCCCAGGGCTACTTTGCCTACGACTCCAAAAAGTCCGGCGGCATCACCGTTTCCCATCTGCGCTTCGGCAAGGAGCCAATCCAGTCCACCTACCTGGTCAACGCAGCCGATTACATTGCCTGCCACAAGGCCAGCTACGTGCATACTTACGACGTCCTGGATGGCATCAAGGACGGCGGTACTTTCGTCCTCAACTCCAACTGGACTGCCGAGGACATGGAGAAGGAACTGCCTGCTTCCATGCGCCGCACCATCGCCGGCAAGAACCTCAAGTTCTATACCATCGATGCCGTCAAGATCGCCACGGAAGTGGGTCTTGGGAACCGCATCAACATGGTCATGCAGACCGCTTTCTTCAAGCTTGCCAATGTCATGCCCTTCGAGGAAGCCGTGGCGCTTCTGAAGAAGGCCATCAAGAAGGCCTACGAGAAGAAGGGCGACAAGATTGTGAGCATGAACATCTCCGCCGTGGACCAGGCCATAGAGAACCTGATCGAGATCAAGGTCCCGGCAGCCTGGGCCGACGCCGCCTGTGACTGCGCGGGTGAGAAGGACGAGCCTGATTTTGTCAAGAACGTCATGCGTCCCATCCTGGCCCAGAAGGGCGACAGCCTGCCCGTGTCCGCTTTTGAGCCCGACGGGCTGTTCCCCGTGGCCACCTCCCAGTTCGAGAAGCGCGGAGTGGCCATCAACGTGCCCGAATGGATTGCAGCCAACTGTATCCAGTGCAACCAGTGCTCCTTTGTCTGCCCGCACGCCGCCATTCTGCCCGTGCTGCTGACCGAGGAAGAGATGGCCGGAGCTCCCGAGACCTTCGACACTCTCGACGCCCTGGGCAAAGAACTCAAGGGTATGAAATTCCGCATCCAGGTCAATACCCTGGACTGCATGGGCTGCGGCAACTGCGCCGACATCTGCCCGGCCAAGACCAACGCGCTGGTCATGAAGCCCTTGGAGAGCCAGACGCCCCGAGAAGTTCCCAACTACGATTTCTCGACCACCGTTCCCTTCAAGGACAAACTCATGCGCCGCGACACGGTCAAGGGCAGCCAGCTGCAGAAACCGCTGATGGAATTCTCCGGCGCATGCACCGGTTGCGGCGAAACGCCTTATGTCAAGGTCATGACCCAGCTCTTCGGCGAGCGCATGATCATCGCCAACGCCACTGGCTGCTCGTCCATCTGGGGCGCTTCCGCTCCGACAACTCCGTATGCGGTCAATGCTGACGGCCACGGTCCGACCTGGGGTAACTCCCTGTTCGAAGATGCGGCCGAGTTCGGTTACGGCATCCAGATGGCTTATGCCCAGCGCCGTGACAAGCTGGCTGACCTGGTCACCAAGGCCCTGGACGGCGATCTGCCCGAGGATCTGGCCGAAGCCTTCAAGGGCTGGCTTGAGAACCGCGACAACGCCGAAAAGAGCAAGGAATACGGCGACACCATTCGTGACATCCTGGCCTTCATGCACCGCGACGAACTGCTTGACGCCATCTTCGAGCGCGAGGAGCTGTTCGGGAAGAATTCCTTCTGGATCTTCGGCGGTGACGGATGGGCCTATGATATTGGTTACGGCGGCCTGGACCATGTTCTGGCCTCCGGTGAAGACATCAACGTGCTGGTGATGGACACGGAAGTGTATTCCAACACCGGCGGACAGTCCTCCAAGGCGACTCCGCTGGGCTCCATCGCCAAGTTCGCTGCCGCAGGAAAGCGGACCGGCAAGAAAGATCTGGGTCGCATGATCATGAGCTACGGCTATGTCTATGTGGCAACGGTTTCCATGGGCTACGACAAGCAGCAGTTCCTGAAAGTCCTGCGCGAGGCCGAAGCCTACCCTGGACCGTCCCTGATCATCGCTTACGCTCCGTGCATCAACCAGGGCCTTCGCAAGGGCATGGGCAAGACCCAGCTCGAAGCGAAGCTGGCCGTGCAGTCCGGCTACTGGCCGCTGTACCGCTACAACCCCTTGTTGGCGGACGAGGGCAAAAACCCGTTCATTCTGGACTCCAAGGCTCCGGACGGAAGCATCCAGGACTTCCTGGCCAGTGAAAACCGCTACGCACTGCTCGAAAAGATCGCACCCGAGGATTCCAAGCGGCTGCGTACCCAGATCGAGCAGGATTACCTGCAGCGTTTCGCCATGTACGAGTATCTCTCCAAGCAGGAATTCGCTCCGGTTCAGGCTGCTGCCGAGCCGGTGGCCACTGCTCCCGCCGGAGAGGGCTGCACGCTGACCGATACTGCAGAACACTCCGGGGCCAACAAGCCTGCGGAGCCCTGCGATGACGGTCGTGCCGGTTCCTGATTGACATGAAGGCAGGCTGCCGCACTCGGATCGATACGTGATCCGGGTGCGGCAGCATCCCTTAGAGGGATGGCTTCACAGGCGTGCATGCGAGCGTGTTGCGGTTGTTCCCGTCGGATCGTTCCGGCAGGAAGAAGTGCGTTGATGCGACGACCGATGCGTCGAGGCGACAGTCTTTGGCTTCGCGCAAAAGGATGTGTCTGTTAGAGGACAGGAGACTGGCTTGGCCGGATCCGTGAGGGGGGTCCGGGACCGGCTGGAATCTGAAAGTATCTGGAGAACTGTCTAACTTGTTACAATCGATTCACAGGAGGGCTCTGTAACATGCATGCATTTTTGGCTTTCACACCAATTCTGGTCGTCTTTATTCTTTTGGTCCTGATGCGCTGGCCTGCAAAACACGCCATGCCCGTCGCATGGCTGTACACCGGCCTCATGGGCATTTTCGCCTGGCAGATGGACGTGACCAGAGTCCTGGCGTCCTCACTGCAGGGCGTCTTTATCGCCGCGACGATTCTCTACATCGTCTTCGGCGCCATCCTGATGCTCAACACCCTGACTTTCAGCGGCGCGGTGGCCACCATCCGACGCGGCTTCATGGACATTACTCCTGACCGCAGAATCCAGGCCATCATCGTGGCCTTCCTGTTCGGTGCCTTCATCGAAGGCGCGGCCGGTTTTGGTACCCCTGCGGCCATTGCGGCTCCGCTGCTGGTCGTGCTCGGTTTCCCCGCCATCGCCGCCGTGCTCATGGCGCTCATCATCCAGAGCACCCCGGTGTCTTTTGGTGCAGTGGGAACGCCCATCCTGCTCGGCGTGCGCACCGGCCTTGATGCCGCCCCCGTGCATACCATGCTTGGCACCACCAAGTTCACCGACCCGGTTTTCATGGACTACCTGCTCGGCATTGGCGCCAATGTGGCCGTTTTTCACGGCATTATCGGCACGTTCATTCCCCTGTTCCTGTGTGTGATGCTGACCCGCTTCTTCGGCAAGAACAAGTCCTGGGCCGAAGGCTTCCAGGCCGCTCCCTTCGCTATTTTTGCGGCCCTGTGTTTCACTATTCCTTACATGATCGTCGGCGTGACCCTCGGCCCGGACTTCCCGTCCCTCATCGCTCCGCTGATCGCGCTGCCCATCGTCATCACCGCCGCCAAGAAGGGCTTCCTCATGCCCAAGACGGTTTGGGACTTCCCTCCGGAATCCCAGTGGGGCGCTGACTGGATGGGTTCGCTCAAGCCCGAGGCTGAAGATCGTGGCAGCAGAGCCCCAGTGTCCCTGCTCGCCGCATGGGTACCGTACCTCATCGTCGCCGGCCTGCTGGTGCTCAGCCGCACTTGGGCTCCGCTCAAGTCCTTCCTGGTAAGCCCCGAGTTGACCATCAACTTCACCAATATCCTTGGTACCGATCTGAAGAGCAGCGCTCAGATGCTGTATCTGCCCGGCACCATCTTCATCGTTACCGTGGCCCTGACCTTCTTCATCCAGAAGATGAAGGTCGAAGAAATGACCAAGGCCATAAGCAAGTCCGCCAAGACCATGATCGGCGCCAGCGTGGCCCTGGGTTTTGCCGTACCGATGGTGCGTATCTTCATCAACTCCGGTGTGAACTCTGCTGACATGATCAGCATGCCCCTGACCCTGGCCAATGGCGTCGCCGCTGTCGCCGGCACCGCCTGGCCCGCCTTCGCCGCCATCATCGGGGCGCTCGGTGCGTTCATCGCGGGCAGTAACACCGTCAGTAACATGATGTTCTCCCTGTTCCAGTATGGTGTTGCCGATCAGATTGGCGCCACGCCTCAGATCGTAGTCGCCCTGCAGGCCATTGGCGGAGCGGCTGGCAACATGATTTGCGTTCACAATGTCGTCGCTGCCTGCGCCACTGTCGGCCTGGTCGGTGTCGAAGGAAAGCTCATCAAGCTGGCGCTCATCCCCATGACCTACTATGTCCTCTTTGCTGGTGTTCTCGGCGTGATCGCCGTGAGCATGGGCATTACATTCTAATTCGAATCGGGGCGCGGCACTGCCGCGCCCCGGCTCAATCCCTGCACGACAGGGAAGCGTTTCAGGCAGCCTTCCGCTTCCCCGTTTTTTTCAATTGACCACGAAGGCGCATCCTGCTGCTTCGCATCGACACACACCCGCGCGCCGGACCGGTTAAAGGTCCTGGTTACAAGCGCCGAAAAATTTCTGCTATTTTCGATCGCGAGGCTTACAGGTCTCTCGTATGTTGATTTTGCCCAGGGCACTGCGCAATGCGCTGCGGCAATTTTAGAACCGGCGCGGTGTATGTCACCTGCGCCTTTTTGGAATACACGCAAGGAGAAACAAGATGATTTCCGCAAGTTTGCTCAATGAATTCAAGACGCTGCTTGGAAAAGATAACGTCATGGATGGCGAGTCCGATCGCCATGCCTATTCCTACGACGCCGCCGTGCTCGACGCGGTTATCCCGGAACTGGTGCTTCGTCCGACCACCAGCGAGCAGCTTGGTCGCACCGTGGCCCTGTGCAACGAGAACAAACTGCCCATGACCGTACGTGGTGCCGGCACCAACTTGAGCGGGGGCACCATCCCGTCCAAGGAACACGGTGTAGTTATCCTGACCAACGGTCTCAACAAAATTTTGGAAATTAATGAACAGGACCTCTATGCCGTGGTTCAGCCCGGTGCCGTGACTGCCAAGTTCGCGGCCGAGGTGGCCAAGCGCGGCCTCTTTTATCCCCCGGATCCGGGCTCCCAGGCCGTGTCCACCCTTGGCGGCAATGTCGCCGAGAACGCCGGAGGCCTGCGTGGTCTCAAATACGGCGTGACCAAGGATTACGTCATGGGCGTCAATTTCTGGAACGCCGAGGGAGAGTACGTCAAATCCGGCGGCAAGACTGTCAAGTGCGTAACGGGCCTCAATATCGCTCAGCTCATGGTCGCTTCCGAAGGAACCCTTGGCGTGTTCGACGAGATCATCCTCAAGCTCGTGCCGCCGCCGGTCGCCTCCAAGGCCATGCTCGCCGAGTTTGATGACATCAACAAGGCCTCCGAAACCGTGGCCGCCATCATCGCCAACAAGATCGTGCCCTGCACCCTTGAGCTTCTCGACAATGCGACCATCAACCTGGTCGACGATTTCACCAAGATCGGACTGCCTCGCGACGCGGCCGCCATCCTGCTCATCGAGGTTGACGGCGGGCACATCGCCCTGGTCGAGGACGATGCCGAGAAGGTCGTTGACATCTGCAAGAAGCACGGCGCCAAGCGCGTGCAGATGGCCAAGGACGCCGCCGAGAAGAACAAGCTCTGGGAAGCCCGCCGCAACGCGCTTCCGGCTCTGGCCCGCGCCCGTCCGACCACAGTCCTTGAAGACGCCACCGTGCCGCGCAGTCAGATTCCGGCCATGATCAAGGCCATCAACGATATTGGCGCCAAGTACAAGTTGCAGATCGGCACCTTCGGCCACGCAGGTGACGGCAACCTGCACCCGACCATTCTGACCGATCGCCGCGACAAGGAAGAGTTTCACCGCGTGGAACTGGCTGTGGACGAGATCTTCGATGTGGCTTTGTCCCTGGGCGGCACGCTGTCCGGCGAACACGGTATAGGCACGGCCAAGTCCAAGTGGCTGGAGAAGGAGACCACCAAGGCGACCATCATCTATTCGCGCAGGCTGAAAAAAGCGGTCGATCCCAATTACCTGCTCAATCCCGGCAAAATCATCGGAGGCTAGTCATGACGGAAGATCTTCATCAGCTAGCCAAAATGCTGCACGAGCTCGACGACCAGATGGTCGCGTGCATGAAGTGCGGCATGTGCCAGGCTGTCTGTCCGGTTTTTGCCGAGACCATGAAAGAGGGCGATGTCGCGCGCGGCAAGATCGCATTGCTTGAAAACCTGTCCCACGAGATGATCGCGGACGCCGAGGGCGTGCAGAACAAGCTCAACATGTGTCTGCTGTGCGGCTCCTGTGCCGCCAATTGCCCGAGCGGCGTGAAGGTGCTCGACATCTTCCTCAAGGCCCGCGTCATCGTGAACACGTATATGGGTCTGCCTGCGGTCAAGAAGGTTATCTTCAAGGGCCTTCTGACCAAGCCGGCGCTTTTTAACTCCGTGCTGGATCTGGCCTCCAAGTTCCAGGGCGTCTTCACCAAGACGGCCAGCGAGGTCATCGGTTCCTCCTGCTCGCGCATCAACGCGCCGGTCATCGGCGAACGGCATTTCATGCCGCTGGCCAAGAAGCCGCTGCGCAAGATCGAGCCGTCTCTGAACACCCTCCCGGGCAAGGGCGGCTACCGCGTAGCCTTCTTTCCCGGCTGCGTCATCGACAAGATCTACCCGCAGGTCGGCCAGGCCGTGCTGAAAGCCCTGCGGCACCACGAGATCGGTATCTACATGCCGGCGGGGCAGTGCTGCTGCGGGATTCCGGCCCTGGCTTCCGGGGACAAGGAGTCCTTTGACAAGCTGGTGCTCAGGAATCTGGAGCTCTTTGAAAAGGAAAACTTCGACTACCTGCTCACCGCCTGCGCCACCTGTACCGCGACCATGCACGAATTGTGGCCGCTCATGTCCGGGGACAAGACGCAGAGTGTGCAGGACCGCATCGCAGCCATGTCCGCCAAGGTCATGGACGTGAATCAGTTCATGGTCGATGTGGTCAAGGTCTCCATGCCCGCCGACGGGCACGGGACAAAGGTCACGTATCATGACCCGTGTCATCTGAAGAAGTCCATGAAGGTATTCGAGCAGCCCCGTGCGCTGCTCAAATCCAACCCCAACGTGGAATTTGTGGAAATGGCCGACGCCGACCGCTGCTGCGGTTGCGGCGGCAGCTTCAACCTGCAGCACTACGACGTTTCCAAGGAAATCGGGACTCAGAAGCGCGGCAACATTGTCGCCTCCGGAGCCCAGGTCGTCGCCACTGGCTGCCCGGCGTGCATGATGCAGATGTCCGACATGCTTTCCCAGCATAAGGACAACATCGCGGTCAAACACGTCATGGAAATCTACGCGGAAACGCTCTGACAACACACCGTCGGCGTCCGGGTTATGCCCGGACGCCGACGCTATTGAAAGAATATCGCAGATGGTTGAAATTTCGTTGAAAAAAAGGCATTGACTAAATGCACTCTTTTTTTAACAAAAGAGCGGATTGGGTAACCAACCAACTTTGTGGATTCCCCAAAATTTCACGGTCGCTCGGACAAAAAACCGGCTTTCAAGGGAAGGGCTATGGCCAAAAATCTATACATCACGGCAACGGAATCTCGAAGCGGTAAATCAGCCATCATTCTTGGCGTCATGCAGATGCTCCTGCGCGATATCCGGAGGGTCGGTTTTTTCAGGCCCATCATCAACGATGTTCCTGACCGCAAGGATCACGACATCGACCTTGTTCTGTCCCAGTTCTATCTTGGCCTGCAGTACAACGAGACGTATGCGCTGACCATGCGCCAGGCCAAGGAGCTGGTTAACGCGGGGCAGCATTCGCTGTTGATCGAAAAGATCATCAACAAGTACAAGGAACTGGAGAGCAAGTGCGACTTTGTGCTGCTTGAGGGCACGGATTTCGAGGGCACCAGCCCGGCTTTCGAGTTCGACATCAACGCCGACATCGCCGCCAATCTTGGCAGCCCCATCCTGCTCGTTTCCAATGCCTGCCAGAAGACCGAGCACGAGATAATAAGTGCTACCAAACTGGCCGTGGAATCCTTTGCGGACAAGGCCGTGGATATCCTGGGCGTGGTCATCAACCGCACCGACGTGCCGGACCGCGAGGCCCTGCGCCTTGCCCTCAAGAAGTCCATGAACAAGACTGACTTGCTGCTTCATATCATCCCGGAGGTTGCCATCCTGGGCAAGCCCACGGTTGGCGACGTGATGAAGTGGGTCGGTGCCGAAGTACTGTACGGTGCAGACAACCTGGACGCGCAGGTCGACGACATCGTCGTGGCGGCCATGCAGATTGAAAATTTCCTCAATTACATCGAACGAGGCAGCCTGGTGGTCACTCCCGGCGACCGTTCGGACATTGTTGTCAGCAGCCTGGCTTCACGTCAGTCCTCGTCCTATCCGGATATTTCCGGCATCCTGCTGACCGGCGGCATACGGCCTGGCAAGAGCGTGGATCGCCTCATCGAGGGCTGGACCGGCGTGCCCGTGCCGGTGCTCCTCGGCAAGGAGGCCACTTTCCAGACGGCACGCCGCCTCTACAACATGTACGGCAAGATCGAACCGGGCGATCAGAAAAAAATCGCTTCGGCCCTGGGCGTGTTCGAGGAGAGCGTGGACACCGAAGAGCTGCGCAAGCGCCTCGATACCCGCAAATCGACCAAGGTCACCCCGCAGATGTTCGAATACGGCCTCATTGAGAAGGCCAAGAAGCACAAGCAGCACATCGTCCTGCCCGAAGGCAGCGACGATCGCATCCTGCGCGCGGCCGACATACTGCTGCGCCGGGGCGTGGTCGACCTGACCATTCTGGGTGATCCCAAGGCCATTTCGTCCATGACTTCCCAGCTGGGCCTGAGCCTGACCGGTGTGAACATCGTCGACCCAGGAGTGTCTCCGGACTACAACGACTATGTTTCGACTTTCATGGATTTGCGCAAGAAGAAGGGCGTGTCCAAGGAAGTGGCCTGCGACTGCATGGTCGATCCGACGTATTTCGGGACCATGATGGTCTTCAAGGGCCAGGCCGACGGCATGGTCTCCGGCGCCATCAACACCACGGCCCACACCATCCGCCCGGCTTTCCAGATCATCAAGACCAAGCCCGGCGCATCCATCGTGTCCAGTGTTTTTCTCATGTGTCTCAAAGACCGCGTGCTGGTCTTCGGCGACTGCGCCGTGAATCCGAATCCCACCGCCCCCCAACTGGCCGAGATTGCTCTGAACTCCGCCGAAACGGCCCGCATTTTCGGGGTCGAGCCGCGCGTGGCCATGCTGTCCTATTCGACGGGTGATTCCGGCGCGGGCGGCGACGTGGACGTGGTCATCGAGGCCACCCGCATCGCCCGCGAAAAGGTTCCGAGCCTCCTCCTTGAAGGGCCGCTGCAGTATGACGCGGCCATCGATCCCGATGTCGGTGCCAAGAAGCTGCCCGGCAGCGAGGTGGCCGGGCGGGCAACTGTCTTCATCTTCCCGGATCTCAATACCGGCAACAACACCTACAAGGCCGTGCAGCGCGCTGCCAACGCCGTGGCCATCGGGCCGGTCCTGCAGGGCCTCAACAAGCCCGTCAATGACTTGAGCCGTGGCTGCACCGTCGCCGACATCGTCAACACCGTAGCCATCACGGCCATCCAGGCCCAGGCCGAAAAAGGTTTAATATAGAGAGGATATTATGAAAATATTTGTTGTTAATTCAGGGAGTTCTTCCCTCAAATACCAGCTTCTGGACATGGAGAACGGCGCGGTCATGGCCACCGGCCTGGTGGAGCGCATTGGCGACGCCATGGGCAAGGTCAGCCAGAAAAACTGGCCCGGCGAGGCCCGGCAGGCCGAAGTGGAGCGGGAGATGCCCTTTCCCGACCACCGCGCGGCCATGCACACCGTGGTGGACCTGGTCACCGGCAAGGACACCGGTGTCATCGCCTCGGCTTCCGAGATCGACGCCATCGGACACCGCGTGGTCCAGGGCGGGGAAACGCTCTTTAAAAGCACCCTCATCGACGACGACGTGGTGGAGAAGATCCGCGCCAACTGTCCCCTGTCTCCGTTGCACAACCCGGCCAACCTGGTCGGCATTGAAGTTTCGCGCGAACTTTTCGCCGGGGTGCCGCAGGTTGCCGTGTTCGACACCGAGTTTCATCAGACCATGCCGCCCGAAGCCTTCATGTATCCCATTCCGTACAAGCTCTACGAAGACCTGAAGATTCGTCGCTACGGATTCCACGGCACCTCACACCGCTATGTGGCGCAGCAGGCCGCAGCCATGCTTGGCAAGGCCGAGGACGAGGTCAACCTGATCACCCTGCACCTGGGCAACGGATGCAGCATGGCGGCCGTGCGTCAGGGCAAGTGCATCGACACCACCATGGGCATGACCCCGCTGGCCGGGGTCATGATGGGTACCCGCAGCGGCGACATCGATCCGGCCATCATCCCCTTTCTCATGAAGGAGAAGGATCTGAGCATGGTCGAGATCGACGATATCCTGAACAAGCAGAGCGGCCTCAAGGGCATCTGCGGCAAGAACGACATGCGCGATATCCATGGCGCGGCGGAGAAGGGCGACCGCAAGGCGGCCCTGGCCGTGGACATGTTCGTCTACAGCATCAAGAAATATATCGGAGCATACTACGCCGTGACCGGGCCGCTGGACGCTCTGGTCTTCACCGCCGGCATCGGCGAGAATGACGACATTGTCCGCGCCCGTGTCTGCGCCGGCCTCGAGCATCTGGGCATTGGCATCGACCCCGCCCGCAACGCCGGACGCAAGAAGGCCGCCACGGCCGTTCATGCGGACGACAGCAGGGTAGCCATCCTCGTCATCCCCACCAACGAGGAACTGGCCATCGCCAAGGCGACCCTGAACGTTCTGAAGTAAAAAATAAGAGTCCCTCCCCTCCTTGGCGCCCCTTCGGAAACGTGTTTCCGGAGGGGTGTCTTTTTTGCGCTCCCGGCGACGTCTTGTCGTGCGTCCGTGGCTGCACGGCGGGGTTGATATGAGTTGTTTTCTTCATCATGATGTGCCAGCACACATGCGGTGACGAAGAATATTACGCGCGTGACCATATTTGGAGGGCGAGTGAAGAAATTTTTTGTGGTTTTGCTTCTTCTTGCGGGAGTTTACGCAGGGTCGGCTTACATTTTCGGCGGACAGGTCAGAGAGCAATATTTTTCGTTCCTGAAAAAATACGAGCGCTACGGCATCGTTTCACTTTCAAATCATTCCTACGAGCGTGGCTTTTTGTCTTCCACGGCTCAGACCCTGGTCGAAGTGAAGGTTCCAGGCAGCCTGGATGACATGGGCGAGGCCGAAGTGTCGCGTTTTGTCGTGCGACATGCCATAGAGCATGGCCCCCTTGTCGGAAAGGGAGGGGATTTTTTTCGCAACCCCGGACTTGCGCGGGTGGACAGCACCATCGAGCCTTGGGTCGTGGACGGTTCCCCGGACAGCCTTTTCACGCAGTTCCCCGAACTGGCCCGGGCCACGTCGGAGGTGCATGTCGGTTTTGAAGGCCGGGTGCAGGCGGATGTGCTTATCCCCGCCGTGGACCGCAGCATCGACGGGGAGCGTGTCACCTGGCAAGGGCTGACCCTGCGCGCGGAAGTCGATCCTGCATCGCACTCCATGCGCGGCGAGCTGAACATGCCCGGTTTGGTCGTTAAAACCGGGGAGGGCAGCATCAGGTTTGAGGCCATATCCTCTGATTTTGACCTGAGCGAGGTCATGCCTCTTGTCTATTCCGGCACCATCAACGCCGGGATCTCGAGCATGGACATCATTCCTGCGACCGGGGATGCAATTCGCGTCAGCGAGCTCAGGCTCTCTTCCGACAGCAGCTGTGCCGATTCCCTCTACCATTATACGCAGACTATTGGCGTAGAACGCTTCACCGTGGGCGAGTCGACCTATGGGCCTGCGTTCTGCGAGCTGACGGGGAAGAACATCGACGCCAATGCCTTGAGCCAATTTCAGACCAGTCTGCAGGATCTCTATCGCACCATGGGCGACACGGACTCCGACCTCTTTTACGACCGGGTCGGGGAGCTCTACGGCAGCCTGTTTGCCCAAGTGCTGGCCGGGACGCCGGAAATCCACATGCCGCGCTTGCAGGTGGTCACGCCCATGGGCGAAATGACGGGTGCGTTCTCGGTCAAACTGACCTCGCCGGTGGAAGGGGCGGCGCTCAATCCACTCCTGCTCCTGCAGCACCTCGAAGCCGGGGCCCAGGTCGCCGTGCATGAAGAGTTGCTTAAAGGATTGCTGCGCATGAGTCTTGGGCAGGACGGTGAGCCGGGTTCCGACGAACTGGAGATCCTGGTGCAGCTGCGCTACAATGAACAGATCGAACCTCTGCTGGCGCAAAACCTGCTCGTGCGCGACGGCGATGTCATCAAGGCCGATGCCATGTTCGCCAATGGCAGGTTGGCGGTGAACGGCCAGGCCGTGCCCCTATTCTGACGGCCCAGGCCGTCGCCGCAGACCAGCGAGGACGCCATGTTCCGATTCGTGCATGCCGCAGACATCCATTTGGACAGCCCCTTAAGGGGCCTTGAGTCCTATCCCGACGCACCCGTGGAGCAGATTCGCGGCGCGGCGCGGCGCGCCTTTGACAACCTGATGACCCTGGCCATCGACGAGAAGGCGGCCTTTGTCCTTCTGGCCGGAGACCTTTTTGACGGGGACTGGAAGGACTACAACACCGGCCTCTACTTCACCCACCGCATGGGGCGCCTGCGCGAGGCGGGCATTCCCGTGTTTTTGGTTTCCGGAAACCACGATGCGGCCAGTCCCCTGACCCGCGCCCTGAGCCTGCCGGAAAACGTGACCCTTTTCTCCCATAAGAAACCGGAAACAAAGACCCTGCAGGAGCTGGGCGTGGCCATTCATGGCCAGAGCTTCGCCGCGCGCAGCGTGACCGAGGATTTGAGTCGCGGTTATCCGCAGGCCCTGCCCGGCCTGTGCAACATCGGCCTGCTGCATACCAGCCTGACCGGCCGCGCCGGTCACGAACCCTATGCTCCGTGCACGCTGGAGGGCCTCGTTTCCAAGGGTTACGACTATTGGGCCCTGGGGCATGTGCACCAGCGCGAGGTCGTGCATGAACATCCGTGGGTGGTGTTTTCCGGCAACATCCAGGGCCGTCATATCCGCGAGGCCGGGGCCAGGGGATGTCAGCTTGTCACCGTCGAGGACGGCCGGATCGCGGAAGTGGATTTTCGGGAACTGGACGTGCTGCGCTTTGCGCTCTGCCAGGTTGACCTGAACCATCTGGAGAATCTGGATCAGGTCACGGACCGCGTGCGCGAGGCAATGGAGCGTGTGCGGCAGGGCGCAGACGGGCGTCCCCTGGCGGTGCGCGTCATCCTCGAAGGCAAATCCTCCCTGCACGAACAGCTGCATCGCGGTGCCGAGAAATTGCGCGAAGAATTCCGCGCCGTGGCGGCGGATCTTGGCGATGTGTGGCTGGAAAAATTTCGCGTCGCGACGACCCCGTCGTCCGGGGCGGGCGAGCCTGTGGAAGGGGATGCGCCCCTGGCCGGGCTGATGCGGGCCGTGGCGGAGTTGCGGCTTGATTCCGCGTCGCTGACGGAGCTGGTGCCGGAATTCGAGGCCCTGCGGGCAAGGCTCCCCGCTGAATTGCTGGGAGATGCCGATCCATTCAATCCGGACGAGGACGGCCTGACCGCAGTGCGCGATGAGGTCCGGGAGGAGCTCATGGCCAGGCTGACGGAGGGCGGGCATGATCATTAAGCGCCTTGAGCTCAAGGCTTACGGCCCGTTCAGCGACCGCGAACTGGATTTTGATTCGGCGCTGCCCGGCCTGCATATCGTGCACGGTCCCAACGAAGCCGGGAAATCCAGCGCCATGCGCGCGCTGCAGGCGCTCCTGTTCGGCTTTCCCCTGCGCACCGGCGACAATTTTCTGCACCCCTACGACCAGCTTCTGGTTGGCGGATGCCTGCACCACGCGGATGGGGGCGAGCTTTGTTTCTACCGCCGCAAGAAAAACAAGAACGACCTCTTCGACGCCCAGGATCAGCTCCTTTCTGCCGACGCACTCGCCCCTTTTCTGCATGGATTGGGCCAGGACCTTTTTGCCAGCATGTACGGGATCAATCACGAAACCCTGGTCCAGGGCGGACAGGGCATCCTCGATCAGCAGGGGGAGGTGGGGCAGGCCCTGTTTGCCGCCGGAGCGGGCTTTGCCTCCCTCAAATCAGTTCTGGGCGGGCTGGACGCGGACGCGGACGAGCTTTTCAAGCCCCGCGCCAGCAGCAAGGAAATTACCCAGGCCCTTGCCCAATACAAGGAACTGCAGGCCCGCCTGCGCGCCGTGAGCCTCGGTAGCCAGGAATGGCAACGGCAATGCCGGTCCCTGGCGCAGACGGAAGAGGAGCTGCGGCAGCTCACGACGCGTCGCCTGGAGATTGGACGTGAACTTCACCTGCTGGAAAGGCTCAGCCGGTCCCTGCCTTTTCTGAGTCAGCGGCGTCTGCTTCTGGAAAAACTGCAGGCGATGGGCGAGGTTGTGCCCTTGCCGAAAGATTTCGGCACGCAGCGTCGCCAGCTGGACCAGGAGTTGCGAGCCGCGCGCGGCAGGCTCGAGGGGGCGCAGGAACGCCTGACCGAGTTGCAGGCCCGGCAGGCGGCGGTGGGTCTCAACCGACCCGTCCTGGATCTGGCCGACGATATCGAAGACGTGCACCTGCGCCTTGGCGAGTATCGCAAGGGGCTGCTCGACCGTCCGCGGCTCGAAGGCATGCGCATCGCTTTCAAGACCGAAGCGTCGAACCTGTTGCGCCGCATCCGTCCGGATCTGGATATCGACCAGGCCGAGAGCCTGCGTCCCGGACTTGCCAAACGCAAGACCGTGCAGGCGCTGGGGCAGCGGCACGAGGCCGTACTGCAGGAGGTTCGGCAGGCCGAGGACCGCTTGCGCGAGGTGCGCCGGGAGCTTGGCCGCAAACAGGAGGACCTGGCTGCTCTGGGCCAGCCGGCCGATGCCGCTTCCCTGGTCCGCGTGGTGAACGAGGTGCTCAAAAAGGGTGATCTCGACGCCGAACTCGTATCGCGCCAGAACGATCTCTCCCGAACAAGGGCCACCTGCCAGACCGCGCTGCACAGGCTTACGCTGTGGAACGGAAATCTTGAGGAAATCCTGCGGATCAGCCTGCCCCTGCCGGAAACCGTGAATGAATTCGAGTCCGCGCTGCAGAGCGTGGACGAGGAACTTCGCGGGCTGTCCGCCGAAGAGGAAAGGACGGTCCAGTCCCTGGCCTCCTTGAACAGGGATCTGCGCGCCATCGAACACGCCGCCGTGGTCCCGTCGGAGTCGGAACTTTCGGCCTGCCGGGCGCATCGCCAGCAGGGCTGGGCGCTCCTTCGTCGGCGCTGGCTGGACGGCGAGGACGTGGAGCGGGAGAGCGCTCTCTATGCCCCGGACCATCCCTTGCCGGATGCCTATGAGCAGAGCGTGACCCAGGCCGACCAGACCGCGGACCGGATGTACCGGGAGGCGGACCGGGTCCAGAAGCATGCCCAGCTTCTGGCCGGGATCGAAGCCGCCGAGGCGTCCCTGACCGCACTGCGCGGCAGGCGTGAAGCCGCGCAGGCGTCGAAAGACACGTTGCTTGTTCGCTGGCGCGAGCTGTGGGCCGCAAGCGGGATTGAACCCCTTGGCCCGCGTGAAATGCGGGCCTGGATTGTCAATTTTGAGGCGCTCCTGCTGCAGGTCGAGGAACTGGGCCGCATCGAGGCCGATGTGCGCGCGAGACAGGGCATACGGGAGCAGCTGCGCGCGCTCCTGCTGCAGGAGCTGGCGCTGGTCGGCGATGAGGCGGAGCTGCCCGGACCCGGGCTGGGGGAGGCGCTGCGCAGGGCACAGGCCGTGGCCGAGCGGTTGCGCGAGGCCAGGACCCGGCGCGAGAACCTGCTTTACGCCGTGCGCGAACTGGAGGCGGCGGCTGAAAGAACTGAAGCGGCCGTGCAGAATGCCCATCGCAACCTTGAAGAGTGGCGGTCCGCCTGGGAAGAGGCGCTGGGTTTTCTGGGATTGCCTGGCAGCGCCTCGCCGGCCGAGGCCGCCGATTATGTGGAGACGGTTCAGGACTGTCTGGCCAAGCTCCACGAAGAGTCCGAACTGCGCAAGCGCCTGAAGGGGATCGATCGCGACGGAGAGGCTTTTGCGAACCGGGTGCGCGAGCTGGCCGCCCTGGTCGCCCCCGACGCGGCCTGGCTTGAAGCCGCGCTTGCCGTGGCGCAGATGAAGGGTCTTCTGGGTCAGGCCGTGCGTGAGCACGCCGTGTGGTCGCGGCAGGAAGAGGAGATTGCCGCCCTCGACAGTCAGGTCCTTGCCGTGCGGGAGGAACTGCGCACTCTGGAGGAAGGCATGGCCACCTTGCGCGCCCGGTCGCGCTGCGCCGATGACGCGTGCATGATCGAGGCGGAAAGGCGCTTTACCGATTTTGTCGAAGTGCGCAGCAAGCTCGACGAGGTTGAAGCGAATCTGGCCGCCATCGCCGAAGGCGGAACCCTGGAGGATCTTGAAGCCCTGGCCGCCGGACAGGACGTCGACGCCCTGCCCGGAAAGATCGCAGCCCTGCGCGCAAGCGTTGATGAGATTAAGGCCGATATCCGGCCCCTCACGGAAAAGGTCGGGCAGGAGAAGAACGAACTTGCGCGCATGAACGGCGATGACGCGGCCGCACGCATCGCCGAAGAGATGCAGGAAGTGCTGGCCTCCATCTCGCGCATGACCGAACGCTACATCCGGCTCAAGCTGGCCTCCAGAGTGCTGCGGGCGGAGATCGAACGTTTTCGTGCCGCCAACCAGGGCCCGCTGCTGGCCATCGCTTCCGACCTGTTTGCCAAGCTGACCCTGGGGTCCTTTTCCGGGCTGCGGGCGGACATCGACGAGGCCGACCGGCCCGTGCTCATCGGCCTGCGCCAAAACGGCCTGCAGGTGAAGGTTGACGGCATGAGCTCCGGGACCAGGGATCAGCTGTACCTGGCCCTGCGCCTGGCCAGTCTGGAACTGCGTTCACGGAACATGGAACCCATGCCGTTCATCGTCGACGACATCCTGATCAATTTTGACGAAGAGCGGTCCAGGGCAACCCTTGAAGTGTTCGCGGGCATGGCCGACCGTAATCAGATCATCATGTTCACCCACCAGGCCCAGATCGCGGACATGGCACGGAAGATGGGGCGGGAGGACCGGGTGGTCGTGCACGGGCTGTAGAGCCGGGGAGAGCCGGGGAGAGTGCGTCCTTGAGGGTTGTTTATATGCAGCACGGGCGCGGGTCGGGTGGTCTCAGGCGAGGGCCGTCGAAACTCCCTCGCCGGCCTCGTAATGCTTCCCGGCCTTGAGTTTTGGTCATTGGGCGGCGCTCCGAACGAGACACGGCCGGGAAGCAAACGATGCCAGGCTCGGTCAGACAGTCGACGACCCTCGCCTGAGACCACCCGACCCGCTCGGACCGATCGTAGAACGGGATGCCGGAAAGGCAAAGGGGAGTCTGCCTGATCCGAAGCTACTGCAAAAAATCGCGAAAGAACCTGTGTATCATTCCCGCGAAGGCGGGAATCCATGCCTTCTCAGTGCCCTCGGGTAGTTACGGCAGATTATCACCCGCTACCCGGTATCACTGCCTCTCCTCTCGCACCCGCATTCCGTCCGCAAGCGTGTCCGGCGGGTGCAGGATGACCCGCTCGCCTTCCTTCAGCCCGTCCCGCACTTCGGCATGCAGGCCGTTATCACGGCCGATCCCCACCGTCCGTACCCATGCCTTGCCGTCTTCCAGAACAAAGACCATCCACTTCCCGCCGCGTCGGAACAGGGCGCTCGTCGGCAGCTGCGGTACGTCCTCTTCATGCCAGGTCACGATGCGCGCCTGAACTCCGTAACGGTCGCCAAGCAGAATGCCCGGCGGAAGGGCATCGACGAGTTCGGCCCGCACCTTGACCCGCTGCTCCTCCACGCCGATGGCCGAGACCTTGGTGAACCCGCCGGGCTCGACCACGGTGACCCTGGCCTCAAGGCTGCCTTCGCCTCCCCAGTGTTCGATGCGGACATGCGCTCCCGGGGCCACGGCCACCGCATCCATGGACAACAGCTCGATCTCGATTTCCAGATCGCCCGGATCGCCCACCTCCATGATGGGGGTGGACGAGGTAACGCTGCGGGCGCTCTCTTCCATGACAGCGAGCACGTATCCGTCCACCGGGGCCATGATGGGCACGCTTTCGTCCTCTCCAGGCGTCCCGGCCCGGGTCAGCACCGCCCTGGCCGCGGCGGCTTCGTGTTCGGCCACTTTCAGGGTGAAGGCCGCGGCCTGCGCCCCGCGCTCCAGTACCCGGACCTGATTTACGGCCCGGTCCCATTCCTGACGGGCCACGGAGCCGCTTTTGAGCAGCGCGTCCATTCGTCCAAGCTCCGTGCGCGCAAGCTCCAGGCTCGCGTTCACGCGCCGCGCTTCGGCGCGTCTGGCTTCCACGACGGCTTCGGCCGCGTTGATTCTGGCCAGGGCTTCGGCGCGGTCGCGCGGATTCAGAAGGGTCGAGGCTGCGGGTACAAGGACCGCCAGGACAGTCTTGCCGGCCTCTACGCGTGCCCCGGCCCTGAGTTCCACGCGCTGCAGATAGCCGGCCGTGGGCGGGTAGACGGTGTAGCGGCTGCGGATGCGCGTCTTGCCTTCCTCGGTCACGCTGACGGTCATCGGCCCCCTGGTGACATTGGCAGTCTGCACGGGCAAGGGCTTGGGGCGAAATCCGTAGGCCAGCAGGACGGCCAGGGCCAGGCAAAGGATGACGGGGATGAGAATGTGGCGACGCTTGCGGGTGGTATTCATTCGGGAGCCTTCAGTACGGAGAGGAGTTGCAGATTCCTGATGCGGCGGCCGACCACGAGGAAGGACGCCAGAGAAGAGGAGAGCACGATGAGCACGGCCGTGGCGTAGGCGCGATCCGTCAGCACCAGCGGCATGCGCACGGACTCGGTGTTGGCGGTCATGACCAGGATGCGGGCCAGTTCGCTTCCGATCCACAGGCCGGGCAGAATGGCCGCCAGGGTCAAAACCGCGAGCTCCGAAAGCAGAATGACCGTGGTCTCGGCCTCGGAGAAGCCCATCACGCGCAGGGTAGCCAGATCGCGGGTGCGCTCGGACAGAGATATGCGGGCCCCGTTGTAGACTACTCCGCAGGACACGATGACGGCGAAAGCGAAATAGACGCCCTGCACCACGCCCATCATGTCGCCCATGGCCGACGAAAAGCTCTCCCGTGCCGAGGAGGTGAACACGGCCGAGGCGATGGCCGGGGTATCGGACACCTCCTGCAGAAAGAGGTCCCGCCGGTTGGCGTCGAGGACGAGGTGCGCCCCGCTGATGACCCGCTCTTCGCCCATGAGACGTCCCAGAGAGCGCAAGTCCATGTACGCGCCCACCCCGGCGAAATCGGTGATGGTCCCGGCCACGAAGGTTTCAAGCACCGGTCGCCGCCCCTCCTGGACCTCGATGCGCACCGGGTCGCCGGGCCGCAGTTCCAGTACTTCGGCCAGCTTCTCGGACAGCAGCACGCCCGAGAGCGGCAGGCCCACGGCCTGCCCCTTGGCGTCGAGAAGGAGGTTCAGGCGCGCATCGGGCAGGCGGCCGGTCAATCCGATGCGGCGCTGGTGCAGGCCGTTTGTGATGCGTCCCTGAACCGTGCGGAATGGCTCGGCGTGCATGACCCCGGTCATGGCGGCCAGGGCGTGCAGGGCGGCCGGGGAGCCGGGCTCGATGAGGCTCACCGTGGCGTCCTGGCGCTGGGCCAGCTGCCACTGGAAGTCCATGAGGTAGTCGATGCCGTCGCCCATGGCCCCCGGCACCACGGGGATTGCCGTGGCCATGGCCAGGCCCAGGGTCGTGAAGAGGGCCTGCCAGGGTTTGCGTTCCAGATTGCGCAGGGCCATGCGATGGATCGGGGAAAGCAGGCGCAAGAGGCCCAGTCGTTCCAGAAACGACGGCCCGAAGTGCGCCGGGGGCTCTGGGCGCATGGCCTCGGCCGGAGGCAGGTCTGTGGCCATGCGCACCGCGCCCAGTACGCCCGCGAAGGAGGCCCCGGCGCTGGCTGCCAGAGCCAGGCCCAGGGCAGACCAGTCAGGCCGGAAAACGAGATTCGGGAACTGGAAGAAGCGGTGGTAGATCTCCACCAGGATTTGTCCGAGCCACAGTCCGACCACGGAGCCAAGGAGCGTGGCCGCGAGCACGGCGGCCAGGGCGAACTGGAAATAATGCCAGCCCACGGCCGCCGCGGAATAGCCGAAGGCCTTGAGCTGCGCGATCTGCTCGCGCTGCAGGCGCACCAGCCGGGTCAGGGCCGCGCTGGTCATGAACGCCGCGATGGACAGGAAGATGATCGGGAAGGCGATGGCGAATCCCTTCAGCATGGCGATGCGGTCGTCGATGAGTTTGGTCGAGACATGCTCCGAGCGGTCAAAGGCCACCAAGGCGCCGTAAGGGGCCAGGATGCGGTCCAGGGATTTTTTGACGGGATCGGTCTCGGCTCCGGGGGCCAGCGTAAGAATGACGCTGTTGAAGGCCCCGCTCAGGTCATAGGCGTCGGCCAGGGCTCCCTCGCTCATCCAGAAGATTCCGTAGCGGCGGCTGTCGGGCACGGTTTCGCCGGGACGTGTCTCGTACACGAACTCGGGTGATATGCCCACGCCGACGATGCGCAGGGTGATGCGTGCCCCGTGCATTGTCGCCTCCAGGGTGTGGCCGGGAACGAAGCCGTGGGCCTTGGCAAAGGGCTCGCTGACCACGACCTCGTCCGTCCCGTAAGGCGCGGGCAGGCGGCCCAGGCGCAGGTGCAGGCGGTTGACTTCGGTCTCCCGTCCGTCGGGCAGGGACAGAACAAGTCCGTCGCCGGGTTCGTGCAGGCCCGGCAGATGCAGGGTCAGGGCGCCCTTGATCCGTGTCTCCAGGGCCGCCACGCCGTCGATTTCCTTCAGCCTGGACCTGATGGCGTTCGGGGCGCGCTTGAGGTCGCAAAAGACGTGCGAGAGGCGGTGCGTGGAATAGTACTCGTCACGGGCGCTTTCCAGCGACATGACCAGGCCGCGGGCCATGATCATGACCATCAGCCCGCAAGCCATGACCAGGGACACGGCGGCCATCTGACCTTTCATGGACCACAGATCCCGCAGAAGTTTCACGTTCAGGGCGCGCATCTCACCACACCAGCTCTTCCGCCCGGCGGCGGGCGGAGTTGGTCCGGATGTCCGTGATGCGTCCGTCCGAGAGCTGGATGACGCGATCGGCCATGTCCGCGATGGCCACGTTGTGGGTGATGACCACGGCCAGAGTGCCAAGTGAAGCGTTGATGCGCTCGATGGCCGAGAGCACCGTGATGCCCGTGCGCACGTCCAGGGCTCCCGTGGGCTCGTCGCACAGGAGCACGTCGGGGTTCTTGGCGATGGCGCGGGCGATGGCCACGCGCTGCTGTTCGCCGCCCGAGAGCTGTGACGGGAAATGATCGAGGCGGGCCGTGAGGTTCACCATGTCCAGGGCCTCGGCCGGGTCCATGGGGTCGTCTGCGATGTCGGTGATCAGGGCCACGTTCTCGCGGGCCGTGAGGCTGGGGATGAGGTTGTAGAACTGGAAAATGAAGCCGACATTTTCGCGGCGGTAGGCGGTCAGTGTTCTTTCGTCGGCATGGGTCAGGTCCTGGCCGCGATAGGACAGGGTGCCGCTGGTGGGGGTGTCCAGGCCGCCCATGATATTGAGCAGGGTCGATTTGCCGCTGCCCGAGGCACCCAGGAGCACGACCAGTTCCCCGGGAAAAAGGTCCAGGCTGACCCCGGCCAGGGCCCGCACTTCCACAGCCGCACCGGTGCGGTAGACTTTGGTCAGGTCTTTGGCTGAGATGAGAGGGGATGGGGGCGGCGTGGCCATGGTGTGCTCCGGGATCATTTGTATGCGATCACTGAAGCACAATGGGGGGGTGAGGTCAATTTACGAGAAGCAAAGGCCGGGTAGACTCATGCAGTCTCCCCGGCGTCCAAGCGGTCCACGACGTCCACTTCGTCAAGTGGATCAAAAAGTTGCGCCCCCGGGAGAGGGGGCGCGGGAAGATTACTGGACGTGGCAGCTGTTGCAGTTCAGCGGAGCGTCACTCGGACCCTGGCGCTTGAGTTCGCGGTGACAGCCCACGCAACTTTTTTCCTTGTCATGGGTGGTATGGAAGGTCCGGTAGACAGAGGAAATTTCCGTGCGCACCTTGATGTCGTCATGACAGCCTGCCGTCATGCAGCTTTCGATGGTGTAGGTGTCAGCCACGGTGTGGTGGCACTGCTGGCAGGGAATGTCGATGTGTGACATGTGGTTGAAGGTCACATCGCCTTTCTTGGGCGTGTAGCCTTCGAACTGTTTCGGGCTCATGATCACGCTTTCGGGAATCTCAAAAGTTTCGCTCAGGGCGATGGTGGCGCAACCAAAAATCATCACTCCTACCAGGGCCAGCAAACGAAGACGGCTCATTATTTCCTCCTTGAATGTTCCAGATATAGGCCTCAATAACACTTGGCCGCATCGGATGTGTGATTGCGGCAAAGGCTCCGGGGCGTCCCCATGTATGGTTTTCCCTTATATTCTTAGCTGCTGGAGGGCAAGGACTCAAATGTGAACTTTGTCACGATGAGGCGGTGTTTTGGGAAATTCGTTTATAACCCAAGAGTAAAGCGGCTCTTCATCTTGACAGGATGCAGTCCGTGGGTAGGACTTCTCCCGTGTCGGCGATGAGTTGGGAGTTTTTTTTCGGTCGCGTCCAGCGTTTTGAAGTGCGGATGCCTTATTTTTTTCAAGGAGTTTTCATGGCGGACCCTCAGCCTCTGGAACCATTGGTGCGGATGGATATCATCAAGGTCACGGCGTCAGGCTTTACGCCCGAGACCGATGTTGTGGCTACGGAGGTCCCTGTGACGATTCTGGCCGGGACAACGGAAATCGCCACCCTGATGTGCACGCCGGAGCACCTGGACGACCTGGCGCGCGGCTTTCTGGACACTTCCGGCCTGCTGGCGAATCCGGAGGATTTTCTGGGGTGCGAGGTCGATGCGGCCATATGGGCCGTGCATGTGCGACTGGCCAGGGACGTGGAGCCGGAGCAGCTCTCCCGCCGCACCTACACCTCGGGCTGCGGCAAGGGCGTGATGTTCGCCAGCGCCCTGGAACAGGCCGGCCGCGAACCCATGCCCCTTGGTTTCGGCCTGCCTGCCGCACGCGTGCAGGAACTGGCCAACTGGTTCCGCCGCTATTCGGACCTGCACCACGCCACGGGCGGCGTGCATACCGTGGCGCTGAGCGTGGACGGACGTGATCCGGAACTGATCCGTGACGACGTGGGGCGTCACAACGCTGCTGACAAGGTCGTGGGCCGCGCCCTGGCCCTTGGGGTGGACCTGGGGCGAACGGCCATGATCACCTCCGGCCGCATTTCCTCGGAGATCGTGCACAAGGGTCGACGGGCCGGGGTTCCCGTGCTCATCTCCCTTGGTGCGCCGACTCATCAGGCCGTGCTTCTGGCCAGGGACATGAACCTGACTCTCATCGGCTTCGCCCGCCAGAGCCGCTTTTCCATCTTTTCAGCGCCGGAACGCATCAAATGAAGACGGGGTTCATGCGTTCGATTCTGGCGGCGATGCTTTGGGCCTGGTTTGTTCTCGCCCTGGCCGGTTGCATGGCTGTCGACGAGAGGATTCTGGAACCGCAAGCGGCTCTCGAACTCATCGGGGAGAGCAAGGGCCGTCCCGACTTCATAATTCTGGATGTACGCACACCGGGCGAATTCCGGCGCGGGTTCATCGAAGGCGCCATTCTCATGGACTATTACGCGCCGGATTTTCGCGAGCGTTTCGCGGCCCTGGACAGGGACGCGACCATATTTGTCTACTGCCACAGCGGGGGCCGCAGCTCGGATGTCCTGCGACTGGCGGACAAGCTCGGCTTTGAAAACGTCTTCGACCTGCGCGGCGGCATCGTGGCCTGGGCGAGACAGGGCCTGCCGCTTGTGGCGGGCCGAATGAACCCGATGACACTCTCGGCCCTGCCGTCTGTATAAGCCCGGCATTGTAAGGAGTCTTGGATGAACGTGTCGGACTCTCGCGCCAGCAAAGCATGGATCGCCACGGCGAAGACGCCTCGCGATGACGATGATGTGGCACGTTTGGCGGGCGCGGTGTAGCCTTCTCCATAAGCTCGCCAAAATCGTTGAATAACGCAGTCCAGAACGGATTTTTTGGCGTCCGTTTAGAATTCGTTCTGGCAAGGCGAGAGCCGATTTTGGCGGGCGCGGTGTAGTCGTCTACATAAGCCCGTCAAAATCGGTGAACAACGCAGTCCAGAACGGATTCTAAGCGGACGCCTAGAGGGTGATTACTTTGTCGGCGAGCTGCTGGCTGGTGACCACGTCGAGCATGTTCGTAACCTGCCCGACCTCCTTCTGATCCATGAGCTGGAAAAATTCCAGGCAGGTGCCGCAGACCAGAATGGAGACGCCCGCGGCTTCGAGTTTTTTCAGAGCTTCGATGGCCGGGCTTGACGCCGTGGCCAGTTTTACCGCGCCGTTGACCATGATGATGCGCCACAGCGAATCGCCAAGCTCCGGCAGGGTATTCAGAAAATTGCCCATCAATCGGGAACCCAGCGTGTCGTCCCCCTGGCCCATGGTGTCGGAGGTCATAAAAACCAGGATCTTCGGCGCTCCTGCCATTTTGGGTTCTGTTTGTGCCTGCGTGGCCTGCGCAGCGGCGGGGGCGTTTGCGGCGCCTGTCTGCGAAGCCCTGATGGTCCAGAGATTGCCGTCCCGGACTGTTTCGTCAACGTGCATGCCTTTGCTGGTCAGATAGCGGCTGACGTTGTCCATGGCGGCTTCATTGTCGACGATGACTTCTACCTTTTGCGGCGACTCCTGATCGAGAAGCCTCTTGCAACGCAATACCGGGTTGGGGCATGGTTCGCCTTCGCAGTTGAGAACTATGGGCATGAGTGGGTACTCCTGTTTTTTCACGATGATTGACGCGTGCCCGAATTCTGGTCAAATCGTTTAGTTCTATGCATTTAGAAGACATGTATCGAAAAGTCTGATTCATGATCGGGCACGAATAAGGAGCTTCACGGTGCGGGTTTCCCCCAGCTTTTTGGGTTTTGTTCTGGCCTGGCTTGTACGCGCCTGGCATCTTACTCTGCGCGTGGAGCGGCGAAACGTAGAGGTTTTCACCGACCCTGCGTTGCGAGCCAGACGGCCCGTGATCATCCTCTGGCACGACGAGATTTTTCCGCTCATCCCGGCCCATGCCGGTGAACGTATGGCCTGCGTGGTCAGCCAGAGCAATGACGGAGAGATCCTGGCCGCGGTGCTGAAGAGTTTCGGGTTTCTGAGCGTGCGCGGCTCCAGTTCGCGCGGCGGAATGCGCGCCCTGATCGCGGCCAAGCGGGTCATGGACGAGCAGGGCGTGGGGGTCATCTTCACCGTTGACGGGCCGCGCGGACCGCGCCACAAGGTCAAGCCTGGAGCCGTCTTTCTGGCCGATCATGCCGGTTCGCCCATTGTTCCGGTGCGGGCAGTGATGAGCCGGGCAAAAATTTTTCACCGGGCCTGGGATAAGTTTCAGCTGCCGTTGCCGTTCTCCAAATGCACCATCATCTACGGTGATCCCGTCACCCTTCCGCCCGCAGGCAATGACCCCGAGGAAATGCGGCGGCAGTGCGAGCACCTTGAACAGGTCATGAACTCACTTGGAAGTGATGTATGAGGCACATAGCCTACAATGCTTTCCTGCCACTGGGCACGTCCCTGTCCCTTGAGCGGTTGCAGGCCATCGGCAACGGCCTTGGCAGCCTCATGTGGGCGGCGCTGCCCGCCCGGCGCAGGGAGACAACGGCCTGCATGCGGGAGCGTCTCGGCCTTGGGGAGCGTGAAGCCAGAGAATTGGCCAAGGCAAGTTTCCGGCACAGCGCGTGCTCTTTTCTGGAGCTTTTCCATGCCCGCCACATGGATCACCGTTTTCTGGAAGAGCGTATCGAATACGAAAATCCAGAGCTCTTTGAACGCATGGGAGCCACCTTGCGTCCTGTGGTAGGCGTGACCGGGCACCTGGGCTGCTGGGAGCTGCTGGGCGGAGTGCTCAAGCGCTTCAACACCAAGACCGATTGCCATGTCGTGGTCCGCCTGCCCAAGGATAAAGCCCTGGCCGCACTCATGCTGCACATGCGTACGCAGTCCAAGATCCGGGTGCTTCCCCACCGCCAGGCCGCGACCGACGCCCTGGGCCAATTGCGTCGGGGCGGGCTGTGCGCGTTCCTGGTGGATCACAACTGCAAGAAAGCCGAGGCGCAGTTCCTGCCGTTTCTGGGCGAGACGGCCGCCGTGAACAAGGGGCCCGCCATTCTGGCCCTGCGCGCCAAGGCCGAGGTCTGGCCCTTCTTCCTCGTTCGTCTGCCCCATGGGCGCTTCAGGGCCGTGACCCTGCCGTGTCTGGACACGGCGACCCTTGAGGGCGGCAGGGCGGACCGCGTCGAACAGATCTGCCGTTTTTACACACGGGCCGTGGAAGAAATGGTGCTGCGCTATCCCGAGCAGTGGTTCTGGATGCATCGGCGCTGGAAAACCAGGCCCTAAACGATTATGCTGCCCTCATAACAAGGCGAGGTGAGTCCATGCCCATGAACAGTCTGCTGCATGCCGCCAGGGGCGAGACCCCGGTGGACCTGCTGGTCCGGAATTGTCAGATCGTCAACGTTCTTTCCGGCGAAGTGCATCCCGGCAGCGTGGGCGTGAAGAACGGTGTCATCGTCGGTTTCGGCGAGTACGAGGCTCTCTGTGTCGTGGACGGCCATGGGCGCTACCTCTGTCCGGGCCTGATCGAAGGGCACATCCACATCGAGTCCACTCTGCTTGATCCCGTGCGCTTCGCGCAGGTGGCGGCGGCGCACGGCACCGCCCTTGTCGTCTGCGACCCGCACGAGCTGGCCAATGTCATGGGGCTGGGCGGGATCAGGTGGCTGCTCGAAATAACCCGCGATCTGCCCCTTGATATCCGCTGCATGATGCCGTCCTGCGTTCCGGCCACGCATCTCGAAACCGCCGGGGCGGCCATTTCCGCCCATGACATTGCGGACATGTTCAAAGAGTATCCGGAACGCATCCTGGGGCTTGGGGAACTGATGAACTATCCGGGAGTGCTGTTCCAGGACCCGCAGGTCATGGGCAAGCTCCTCGCGGCCAGCGGGCGGCCTGTGGACGGCCATGCGCCGGGGCTTTCCGGCTTTGACCTGAATGCCTACATCCTGGCCGGTCCCGGCAGCGACCACGAAGCCTGCCACCTGGAAGAGGCCCGCGAAAAGCTGCGTGCGGGCCTGCACGTCATGATCCGCGAGGGCAGCTCGGAAAAAAATCTTTTCGACCTGCTGCCGCTCATAAACGAATTCAACAGCCAGAACTGCTCCCTTGTCACCGACGACCGTCACTGCGACGATCTGCTGCGCGACGGGCACCTGGACCACACCATCCGGTTGGCCGTGAGCCAGGGGCTTGCACCGCTGCGAGCCATCCAGATGGCCTCCATCAACACCGCGCGCTATTTTGGCCTTTCGCGCAGAGGGGCGGTGGCGCCGGGCTACCGGGCCGATTTCGTGCTTCTCGACGATCTTGAATCCTTTTCCATTTCCGAGGTCTATCTGGGCGGCAGGAGCATTGCGCCCGAATCCTGGGGTGCCGCCTCCACGGATCATGCGGTCACCGCCAGCGTTCACCTGGGCGATATCGAGCCCTGCAGCCTCAGGATACCCGCTCCGCCCGACGGAAAAACGGTTCGGGTCATCCGCACCATTCCTGGTCAGATCGTAACCGAGATGGACCTGGTCGTGCCACTGGTCCAGGACGGCCTGGTCATGGCGGACCCGGAGGCCGACGTGGCCAAGCTGGCCGTTTTCGAGCGCCACCACGGCAGCGGCGGGGTGGGACTGGGGCTGGTGCGTGGCCTTGGGCTCAGAGCCGGGGCCATCGCAAGCACCGTGGGCCACGACTCGCACAACCTGATCGTGGCCGGGGTTTCGGATTCCGACATGCTCCTGGCCGTGCGCGCCCTGGCCAAATGCGGGGGCGGATTCGTGTGCGTTCGCGACGGCTGGGTCCTGAACCTGGTTCCCCTGCCTCTGGCCGGGCTGATGAGCGACCAGGAGCCGGCAGACGTGGCGGCCGCCCTCGACCATCTCAACGCTTCCGCACGGGAGCTCGGCTGTCCGGAGAACATCAATCCCTTCATGCAACTCTCTTTTCTCTCGCTTCCCGTCATTCCCCGCCTCCGCCTTACCGACAAGGGACTGGTGGATGTCGAGGCCTTTGCTCAGGTTTCCCTGTATGGGTAATTCTGTGTAATTGACTGTCTGGGCGCATACCGATAACTGTTGAAAATCTCGTTTTTTAACCTTTTTTTTGGAGCAAACATATGTGGTCCCGTCTGAGCCTGACCTGGAAGGTTTTGCTGATCATCATTTGCGGACCGGTGCTTCTGGCCTGCGTCATGGCCTACCTGCACATCTCCGATATCAAGGAGTCCGCGATCAGCGGGCGACTCAAGGAGAGCCGGTCAGTGGTCATGATGGCCGAGTCCGTGCGCGAGGACATGGCCCACAAGCACAAGCTCGGCGTACTGCGACCCCTGGATGAGCTGCGTGAAGATCCGGCCAGGCTGCTCGAAGCCGTGCCCATCGTCACGGCCATGAACACTGCTGCGGCCAAGGCGGCAGAGGCGGGCTACGAATTCCGGGTTCCGAAAGAGAGTCCGCGCAATCCCAAGAACGAGCCCAATGAGCTGGAGAGTCAGGTGCTGGCCGAGTTCTCGCGCACGAACCTGTCCGAGAAGGTCATCGTCGAAAAGGACCGCCTGCTCTATTTCAAGCCGATCCGGCTTTCCGAAGACTGCCTCTACTGTCACGGAGACCCCAAGGGCGAGAAGGACCCCACGGGCGGGGTGAAGGAAGGCTGGAAGGCGGGCGAGGTCCATGGAGCTTTCGTCATCATCTCATCACTCAAGGAAGCGAACGAGTCCGTGGCCGCGGCAGCATTGAGCGTTGGAGGGTGGACTGTCGGCATTCTGGTTCTGCTCGGGGCGCTGGGTTGGTTCCTGGTCAAGGCTTCGCTTTTGAAGCCTTTGCATGCCACGGGCGAATTTCTGGAGCGCATGGCCACCGGCGACATGCGCGGAGAGGTCAGGGTCGGCAGCGCCGACGAGCTGGGCCAGATGCAGGCCCACCTGAACAACATGGCGGCCAGCCTGCGCGGCATGGTCACCGACATCACCGAGCGGGCAAAGGTGCTCCTTGGATCTTCGGCGGAACTGGAGCACATGTCCGACGGACTGCTCAAAAATGCCGGAGAGTTGTCCATGAAGTCGAACACCGTGGCCACCGCCTCGGAAGAGATGAACGCGAACATGAACACGGTGGCCGCAGCCATGGAACAGGCCTCCATCAACGTCGGCACCGTGGCCACCGCCGCCGAGGAGATGAGCGCGACCATTCACGAGATCGCCGGCAACACGGACAAGACCCGCGAAGTGACCCAGCGCGCCGTGGACAAGGCTACCTCGGCCTCGGAGCGCGTGGACAAGCTGGGAGTGGCGGCCAGGGAGATCGGCAAGGTCACCGAGACCATCACCGCCATTTCTTCGCAGACCAACCTTCTGGCCCTCAACGCCACCATCGAGGCGGCCCGTGCCGGGGACGCGGGCAAGGGCTTCGCCGTAGTGGCCAACGAGATCAAGGAACTGGCCAACCAGACGGCCATGGCCACGGACGAGATCCGGCAGCGCATCGAAAGCATCCAGAGCTCCACCTCCGCCACGGTGGAGGAGATCGCGCAGGTCATGGCGGTCATCGGCGAGGTGCGCGACTTCGTGTCAACAATAGCCGCCGCTGTGGAACAGCAGTCCGCCGCCACCCGCGAGATCGCCGAAAATGTGGGCCAGGCGTCGCTGGGTATCCAGGAGGTCAACGAAAACGTGTCGCAGGCGTCCATGGTCACTGCCGAGATCGCCCGCGACATCGTGCAGGTCAGCGACGCATCCGGACAGATTTCGGGCAACAGCACGGAACTGAAGCAAAGTTCCGAAAACCTGTCCATGCTGGCCGGGGCCTTGGAGCAGCTGGTCGGCAAGTTCAGGCTCTAGGACGTTCGACTGTTCTCAAGCATAAAGGACGCGCCTTTCGGGGCGCGTCCTTTTTTCCGAAGGACACACATGCGGCGGAGACCATGCCCCCATCCGTCCCATAGGTCCCATATGTCCCATCAACGCCGCGCCTCCGCGCATGCCACCGCCCGCTAGGGCTTCTTGAACCCGAACCGAGCCAGGATAGCCTGGCCTTCCTCCCCCATGACGAAGTCGATGAACTTCTGCCCCATGTCCTTGCTGGCCGAGTCCTTGAGCAGGGCGATGGGGTAGCTGATGGGTTTGTGCCCGGCCACTTCGGCTGCGACCGTGACCTTGTCGGCGCGCAGGGCCGCGTCCGTGGCATAGACGAAGCCGGCCTGCACCTCGCCGCGGGCCACGTAATCAAGTGCCTGGCGAACGCTCTCGGCCAGGACGAATTTCGGTGTCAGCGGTTCGAAGAGGCCCGCCGCCTCAAGGGCTCCCTTGGTGTAACGGCCGGCAGGAACGGAATCGGGATTGCCGATGGCGACAAGCTTGACCTGTTCGCCGTTAAGTTCTTCCGGCGCGGTCAGCGGAAGACCGCCCTCGGCGGGCACGATCAGCACCAGGGCATTGCCCGCGAAATCCATGCGGGTGGGAGCGTCAATCATCGGCGCGGCCTTGTCCATGGTCACCTGGTCGGCCGAGGCGAAGACATCCACAGGCGCGCCCTGCTCCATCTGTTTGAGCAGGGCGCCCGAAGAAGCGAAATTCAGGACCAGGGAAGTTCCGGGATGGGCCTTCTCGAAGGGCTCCTTCATCTCGGTGAAGGCGTTGGTCAGGCTGGCGGCGGCAGAGACAAGAAGATCCCCGGCCATGGCGGGAGTGGACGTAAGGACAATGCAAAGCGACAAAATTGTATGCAACGATTTCAAATTCATGTGAGTCTCCTTTTTTTGATTGTCTTTTTTCTGGCCTGAAAGGCGCCTGTTTGGCAATATGGTCACGCAACCATGATAAAGCGTGACTGCATTGATCGGGGTGCTGCATATCGTGCATCATTTTTTAGAAGGAAATTGTTTGATCTTGAAAAATCTGTTGCCTGGAGAAGAAATGCACAAATTGGACCAGCTTGATCCGAATGCATTGATGCAACTGGCCCTTCTGGCGCAGGAGGAAATAAGGCGTCGCGGGTTCGATAATCCTGTAGTCGGAGAAAAACGTGCCCCCAAGGCGGCCAGGATTTTTCAGGTTCCCGATTCGGTCAAGTATCTCGACCCCGTCCAGCTTGAAGCCCTGACACGCTCTTTTCGCGACTGGCTGCATGCGGCCCGCGACGCACGTACCCGGCAGGCACGCACCCGCATATGGCTCCTCTTTCTCATTTTGCGCTTTACAGGCATGCGACTTGGCGAGGTTCTTTATCTTGACGACACGGCCGACTTCGACCTTACCCGCGGCGTGGTCATGGTCCGGGGTGACGCGGCCCGCGAGATTCCCTTGCCGGCCGAGGTCGTGGACGCACTGGCCCATTTTTTCGAGCACCCCATGAGCATGGAACTGCGGGGCCAGATTTTTCGCATGGATCAGGGCTATGTGCGCCGCAAGTTCTCCGAGCGCGGCCTGGGCACGGGCATTCCCCGCGAATTGCTGAATCCTCGCGTGCTCCGTCATTCAAGAGCCGTGGAGCTGCTGCGCGGCGGGGTGCCGCTGGTCGTGGTGGACGCCATGCTCGGCCATCAGAGCCCGTCCTCCCAGTATGTCAGTTTTTCCGATGCCGACACACGGCGTATCATGAATCATTATATACTTGAGGAAAAAAAGATGAAGACTTCAGCCAGAAATATGTTCGTCGGTCAGATCAGCGCCATCCGCGAAGGCACGATCCTGAGCGAAGTGGAGGTAACCACGGCCACGGGCCTCAAGGTCGTGTCCGTCATCACCAAGGACAGTTTCGAGAATCTGGGGCTGGCCATGGGCATGACCGTCATCGCCACGGTCAAGGCGCCCTGGGTCGTGCTGGTCAAGGAGGACTCCATGCTGAAGACCAGCGCCCGCAACAAGTTCTGCGGCAAAATTTCGGCCGTCAACACCGGTCAGATCGCGGCCGAGGTGGTCGTGGACCTCGTCGACGGCACCAAGATCACGTCGCTGATCACCGACGAGTCCGTGAGCAAGCTGGACCTCAAAGTCGGTGACGACATCTGTGCCATGGTCAAGGCTTTCTCCGTGATTCTGGCGCTCGAATAGTTTTTCCCTTACTTGTGTTACGGGCCCGAAGCGTATTGCGAGCGTTTCGGGCCCGTTTCATTCGGAGGACTGGGCAGCCTGGAAAAGCGGATCGAGGATTTGGCGCGCGTTCTCGCTACGGCGTTTCTTTTCGTAGTCGATGACGTCCAGCACCCGGCCGTGGCCGAAGGCGACCAGGGTCTGGGCGAAATGGTCCACGTCGTCAAGGTCGTGGCTGACCATGACCATGGGCAGGTCGAAGCGCTCCAGGATGGTGAAGAGTTCGGAGCGCATTTTTTCGCGAAGGGGCTGGTCCAGGGCGGTGAACGGTTCGTCCAGCAGAAGCAGTTCCGGTTCCGTGGCCAGGGCTCTGGCCAGGGCGGTGCGCTGGCGCTGGCCTCCGGAGATCTGGGCGGGGCGCTGGGCAGCGAGGGCGGACAGGCCGCAGAGGTCCAGCAGCTCGTCGACGCGGTGGCGGTGTTTGGCCCGCAGAGGCCCAAAGACGGGTTTGAGGCCAAAAGCGATATTGTCGTAGACGCTCAGATGCGGAAAGAGGGCGTAGTCCTGAAAGAGCATCCCGATGTTGCGTTTGCGTGCCGGTACGTTCAGGCCGGCACCGGCGTCAAAGAAGGTCTTCCCCCGGACAATGATGCGCCCCTCTCCGGGTCTGAGCAGCCCGGCCAGGGCCAGCAGCGTCAGGCTTTTGCCCGAGCCTGAAGGGCCAAAGAGGGCGATGCGTTTTTTCGAGGCCTCGAACCGGGCGCGCAGGCGGAACTCCGCGCCGGGGGCGGTGACGCGGGCGTCGATGTCGCAGGAGATGATCGGGGGCGTCGCCCCGGTCCGTGGGTCCATGGAAGCCTCGGTTGCGCTGGAGGTACGGCTGATTACGAACATGGTCAGGCCTGCCATTTCGGGGTCAGAAGTCGCCCCGAAACCCAGAGGATGAGGGTGCACAGCACCGAAATGAGCAGTACGAGCTGCGCGGCCAGGCTGTCGTGTCCGGCCTGGGTTGCGCTGTACACGGCCAGGGACAGGGTCTGGGTGCGGCCGGGCAGGTTGCCCGCGATCATGAGCGTGGCTCCGAACTCGCCCATGGCGCGGGCAAAGGCGAGCATGGTCCCGGCCAGGATGCCGCGTCCGGCCAGCGGCAGGCAGACGCGCAGGAAAACGCGCCATTCCGGGTATCCCATGGTCCGGGCCGCATCCTCGTACTTGCGCTCCACGCCGTCGAGGGCCGCGCGGGCGGACTTGAAGATGAGCGGGAAAGAGACCACGGCAGCGGCAATGACCGCACCCTGCCAGGTGAAGATGAGCGTCACGCCAAACGTCTGGTCAAGCCAGCGCCCCACAAAGCCGTTCCGGCCGAGCAGCACGATGAGATAATAGCCCAGCACCGTGGGCGGCAGCACCATGGGCAGGCTCAGGATGGAGTCAAGCAGCTCCTTTCCCGGAAAGCGGTAGCGATGGAAGACCCAGCCCGCGAGCACCCCGAAGACCAGGGAGGTCAGGGTGGCCAGGGTGGCCACGCGCAGACTGAGCTGCACCGGGAAGAGAAAGGTCATGTCCATTAACATTGTCCTTCGGCAAGGGTTGGGCGGTGGTTCGCCGTGAGTGACTACAGGCTCTGAAGCAACAATCGGGCCGCATAAAAAGTGTCTCCGGCACGACGCATCTCGATATCCAAATCTCTTAGCTTTCCGGTTCGTTGGACTCAAGCCGGTCACGGATCTGAAAGAAAGCGTGATGGGTATCGAAGGGAAAACCACTTCGTTTTGGGTAGGATTGCCGTGCTGACAACCTGCGTATTTGTATTGAGCTACAAAATTGTGGCATTATTGTAGATTGAGCCACGATTCCGGCGGGACATCAGTGTGAAGAGTTCTCACGTTTTAATATGCCAAGCTGCACAGATCCAATACCTTGTAGAGGATAACGACGCACCCTCAAGGGCGAATACGACGCGGAAGTCCCGGTCGTCCTCCGTGCGGGTAGCGTGGATTGAAACCGGGACGGCCTCGTCTATCCTGAGAACTGGGGTGGTTGCCTTCGGTGCTCAGGGCTTGGGTTGGAGTCAGGGCCAAGAATGCGCTGCCGACTATCCGATATCCACATCCCCGCTGGCCTCGACCATTCGTCCTCTCCCGCCGCAGTGCTTCGTGGCGTCGCCCAGCCGAACAAGAGGCAGGCCGTTGAACAGGACGTTCGAGCTGCCTGCGACGGTTTTCCATGTATTGGGTCCGCAGCACTTGGAGTGCCTGCCCTTGTCGCCGAGGCGCAGGGCTGGACGGCCATTGATGAGGATGTCGGGGGAGCCGCTTGTGGCCGGACCCTTGACGCCATGGGAGCAGCATTTGTTCCCGTGCGAGTCGCGGGGGCAGTGGGCTTTGTCTCCGAATCTGCAAGCCAGGGGCATGGTGGCCTCCTTGAGGTTTGGTACTTTGTGCTTGGTTTTGCGCTGCCGCCACTCTTTGGCGGAATAATCGCAGGGCAGGAGGCTGCGCATCGTGACCGGGCGTAAACAGGGCGAGCGTTTGTCCTGCTTGCGGATGTGCGGAGTGCCTGTCTCAGCGAGCATTGTCGGATATGCCCTGCCCCGGATCGCCGTTTGGTTGCGGCAAAAAAAGGGCCCGCATGAATAGCGGGCCCTTTTTGGTCTAGGCTTGGTTGGACATGGTCCTCCAGTCGTCGCTTTCGGAGGTACTGGCGATTTCGTGAGTCTTGATGATCTTGCGGTAGGTCATGTAGACATCTTCAAGATGCGTGAAGTGGGCTTTTCCGGGGTCCTGGCAATTGGGCATGTAGGCCAGAATGTCGACGATGATGGCGTCCTCGAGCTGGATGGTGAAGTAGTGCTCCATGGTTCCGGAGGCCGAGGTACGGTAGAACTTCATTTCCACCCTGGGCAGTTTTTCGCCGCTGGCCAAGGCCCTGAACAGCAGGGGAGAGGCCTTGTCCATGATCTTGGTGATCTTTAGCGGCTTGTGCACGCGCTGTCCGGTGGGCTGGCCGGACTGGGGGTCGCGCGGCAGGATGATCTGGTGCTCGAAGGCTTCCACCAGACATTCGTCTTCATGGCCTTCCTGATAGATGTTGCCCACCGAGGCTTCGGTGAAGTTTCCGGCCGTGATGAGGCCCTGACGCTCTCCGGTGATGCTGATGTAGGCTGGAACCGGCATGATGTGCTCCTTGGTTAAGGTTTGTTAAAGATGACCTTTAACAAGGCAACAGTTATGCCACTATTTAAATATTAATTATATTAAGATGTTATAAAAAATAATGAGGAGATTTCCGGCAGGATCTTGCTTGAAAATATTGGCTGGAATACGGTTAAATGTAAAAAGATAGAAAAATCAATACGTTGAGACTGGCGAGTAATTGCCTGGTATAAATCGTTTTTTTATTGATTTGCTCTAACGTGCTGAGTTGGAAAGATTTTTGTTAAGCAATAAATTGCCAAGTGTGGGTTTGACGAGGTTTTTGTGAACGTCATCTCCCTGAAGAAGGGGAGTTTCGTTTCCAGGCCAGGCCGCCATTGCTAAAGGTGCCTGGCCTGCCTTTTTCCGGGGCTCTGCGTATTTCTGGCCGCGAGGGCGCCGGGATGAAACGTCATGTTGTCCGAAATCACCAGAGGCAAGGGCCGGCCTTTGACCTTGAGAAGATCGGCGGCAATGGCGTTGGCCGCCTCCTCCCTGGACAGGGCCAGTTCCTCGGTCAGGTAGGCAAAAAGGAGTTCCGCCAGGCGTTTCAACGCAATCTGCCAGGTGGACAGGGTCGCGCCGTACAGCCATTTCGAGAACCGCAGGAATCCGGCATGGACATCATGATCCGGCCACAGCAGGCGCACGCTGCCTTGAAAATTGCCGCTGTTGTAGAGCAGGTCCCAGAACCGGGCCATGCGTTTCAGGTCCTGCATGGCTGCAAAATCAATCAGATCGTTGGCCAGTATTTCGTACGGGGGATAGGGCAGATAGGTCATCCCGTGCACGGCATCGTGTCTGCCGAGGGTGGTTCCGGACAGTTTCTTCAGGATGCCCAGCTGGATTTCCGCCCTGGTCAGGCCGGCCAGCCGGTTCAGGTTGCGTCCGAAGCTGTCCGCGCTTTCACCGGGCAGCCCGATGATCAGGTCTACATGCAGATGGGCATTGGTCTCTTCTTCCAGAAAGCGCAGGTTGGCGGTGATCCTGTCCATGTCCAGCCGCCGGTTGATGGACGCGGCCACATCCGCATTCAGGGTCTGGATTCCGACTTCCAGTTGCAGGGTGCCCGGAGGAAACTGGGCAAGCCGCTCCCGCAGTTCGGCCGGGAAATGTTCGGGCACGACTTCAAAATGGACCAGGAACGGCGGCTCCTGGCGCAGAAAAAAATCCAGGATCGGCCCGACCCGCTCACTGCTCAGGTTGAAAGTCCGGTCGATGAACTTGAAGTTGCGCGCCCCCCGGTCCCACAGCGTGGCCAGTTCGCGCAGAAAGCGGTCCGGATCGAAAAAGCGGACCTGCCTGTCGATGGAGGACAGGCAGAATTCGCAGGAAAAGGGGCAACCCCTGGACGCTTCCACATAGATGACCCGGTGAGCAATGTCCTCGTCGGTGTACAGGGAGTAGGGCATGACGAGGCGGTCCGGATCGGGCGGAGAGGCCGTGATGATCCGGGGCAGGTCAGTGCTGCCTGCCAGATAAGCGCAGCAGAGCTGATAAAATTGCTCTTCCCCTTCGCCGCAGATCACGTGGTCAGCCAGGGAAAAGTCAAGCCGGTGCGGAAAATGGCTGACCTCCGGCCCGCCAAGAACAATCAGCACCTCCGGCGCAAGGGATTTGAGAACACGCACCAACTGCTCACATTCCCTCCCGTTCCAGATGTAGACGCCAAGGCCGATGATCCGGGGGCGATGCGCCAGGATTTTTTCAGCAACATCGAGCAGTTGCTCCGAAATGGTGAATTCCTCAATGACGGCCCGTGGCTGCAGGTCCTGCAGGTTGGCATGCAGGTAGCGCAGCCCGATGCTGGGGTGGATATACCGGGCACTGAGTGTGGTGAGAACGATATCGTACATAGGCAGATAAAACAGTCATTCAGCGCAGACGCGCTTCACGACGCTTGCAGTCCATTTATTTGAGGTTGAAAAAACTGGATGCGTCTGGCTCACACAATTCGTTGGGCCGGTTGTCGTGTATCCATTTGCATCTCAATAGCGACGCGTCCAGGGAAAGAAAAGCGTCCGATATTTGCGTTGGGCCGCAACCCGAAGGCAGCCCAGGTTTTGACACTTTGACTGTGGAGATTGAAGGGGCTCGGATATTTTTTGAGGATTAGCCGGAAAAATTCGACTTTATTTGTCGGAATACAGGTAAAATCTTGTTTTTTGCGATTTTCCGACACTTTTTTTGGATATTTTCTAAATTTTTGTTGACAATGGTCGTGTTCGATGTAGCAGTGTTTTCAAGAGCTTTGAGAAAAAAATAACAAGCTTGATTTGTTTCTTCATTTCAAATGGTTATATTTTGTGTAATTCAAATCAACTCAATGTGAATGTGAGGGAATGTGACTATGCTTACCATACCAGAAAATGCCATTGCCAGTTCAGCAGACGACAGGAGATTCAACCGTGAAATGGCGGGAACGCCGAAGAAGCTTTTGTTTACGGTCAGTGACGACCCGAACATGTTCAACGGACTGCGTTTTTTGTGCAGGTTTTTTGAGAACAAGAGCCGGTTTGACCTCACCCTTCTGTGCATGGCCTCTCCGGACAGCAATTATTGTCGTTGGCGCGCGGGAAAAACTCAGCCGGAGGATCCCTCCGAGGGCCCCGAAGCGGACAGCAATTGGAGTCATGCCCGGGAAGAGGCCATGCGCATGCTGCAGTGGGACGGGTTTTCCCCGGCACGCATCCAGGCCAAAAGCACCTCTGGCATGATATGCCGCATCGAGGACATCGAGGATGAGATTGGCAGCGAGACCCACGACGCCGTGGTCATGGGTCGCCGTGGCTTGAATCGTCTGAAGGACTTCACCTCGAAGAGCCTCTCACGCAGACTCTTCGAACGTCAGCCCGAGATTCCCATGATCCTCTGCCGCAAGCCGGACCTCAACCGCAGAAATGTCCTGCTCTGCGTGGACGGTTCGGAATCCTCGGACAACATGGCCCGATTCGTGGCTTCCATGCTCGAAGGGGAGTCGCATTTGGTCACCCTGTGCAACATCGTCAGCGACACCTCCGACGAACGCGACAAGGCCGTAACCATATTCAATCGCTGCGAGGAGATCATGTGCGGCGAGGGCTTTGACTCCGGCCGCCTGCGCCACATGATCTACCCTTCGGATTATGTGCCGCGCGCCATTATCGACAACGCCAACTGGGGCAAGTTCGCCGTGGTTGCGGTGGGCACGACGGCCAATGTGCGCAAGAATCTGCTGTTCGGTTCCGTCAGCAGCATCCTCTTTAACGAATTGACGGACTCGGTGCTCTGGGTTCACCCTTAAGAAACACAGGCAAAACACATGACAGGGGCCGGCGTTCCATCGGGATTGCCGGCCTCTTCACGTTGGACAATGCGCTTGCTAGGGACCTCACTGCAAAATGTCGTCATTCCCGCGAAGGCGGGAATCCATGCCTTTTTAACTGTCTGAAAAAACTGGATTTCGCGCGATTGCCCGACATGGCCCGCCTACCCATGCTGGGCACACGTTCGCGGGAATGACACTCAGGGTCTTTCGCGACTTTTTGCAGTAGAGTCTTGCCAGGGCTTCTTTTTGATGGGTCTTGGCAAGTGACACCGCAAGAATATCATAATTCTGTACGCCTCACCCCGTCCCTGTCCGCATATCACCTGCAGCTCACCAATCATGGGTTCTCGGAAGTGATCTTTTGATACCGGTTCTCGGTTTTTGGACACGTACCAATAATCGTGCTATAAATGAAATTCTTAGCATTTTTTTGGGATTGCCGCGCACCAAATGCGCAGTCTAACATTATAACTTTATTAAGGTAAATTGAATTTCAAGGATAAAAAGACTCCGCGAAATCACTCCATGCCCAAGCGGCTTGCGTCTTTTTGCAACAGGCTCACAATGCAGATGAAAATGACCGGATCCGTCCCCAATGCTTCCACTGTCTCCTCCGCCACAGGCCTCAAAAGACCTTTGATGGGCATCTCGGCAGGCATTGCCTTCGTCGGCTTGATCCTCGCCGTGCTCGTCTATTTCGATCTCCACGCACAGCTGGTCGGACTGCTGGAGTGGATAGACGCGCAGGGTCTGATGGCGGGGATCTACTTCATCCTGCTGATGGCGGCGTTTGTGCTACTGCTCCTGCCGGGCATCTTCCTTACCACGGGCGCAGGCTTCGTGTTCGGCGTCATCGAGGGAACCGTCCTGGTCGTGGCGGGTACCACCATCGGGGCGTCCCTGGCCTTCCTCATCGCGCGTCACCTGTTCGGCGAGCGCGCGTCGGGATTCATCGTCGGGCGCAGCAATCTAAAGGTCGTCAGCGACGAGATGGCGCGTCACGACCTCAAAATCGTAATGCTGACCCGGCTCATTCCGTTCTTTCCGGGCAAGATATCCAATTATTTCTTCGGACTGACCTCGTTCACGTTCAAGGGCTTCGTGCTCGGTTCGCTGGTCGGCCTCATTCCTTTTTCGCTGCACAACGTCTACCTGGGCTCCATCGCGGCCGACCTGGTAAGCCTGAGCCGGGGCGAGGTGGAGAGGTCGCCGCTGCTTTGGGGTCTTTATGGCCTTGGATTCGTGGCGACGATCTTTGCGGTGATCTTTTTCAATAACTTGGCACGGCGGGCTCTGACCGCATATTCACGGAACAACGGTCAAGTGCGGGGCGACACGTCCGTGCCTGAAGCGAAAAAAACGGTCCGGACCGTTAAGGACAGCTCATGAAATTTACGAAATGGTCCTTTTTGCAATACATTATCACGCGCGCCGCACGCCGCCAGGGCTTCCTGGACCCGATCGAACTGCTCGCGCGGCTGCGGAGTTTCGCACAGCCCTCCGAAGTGGGCGAGCCGGTCGAACTGTTGCGTGCCGGAGTCGTGTTCCATGCGCGCGGCCTGATCAACAGCCGCGTGATCCAGTACAACCTGGACTGGGTGTGGCCCTACTGGGCCGAGCGCCAGTACGATCCGCATGACGAATCCTTCATTCCACGCGCATTTTCGGTTTCGCACATCAATCTCACCCATCGCAACTGGACCGCGATCGGCTATCCCGACTGCGATGAATTTCCACTGGTCGACCCCCGCGGCCTCCTGACCCCCTGTCTGGATGGCTGGTCGCTCGATGGCTGGGTCTGCCCGGAAGACGGGGGCAACCTGTTTCCGTCGCGCAGCCGGGACTGCGACCAGCGGCAGGACCTTTCCAGCGGCCTGGCGATCGATACAAGGGTCCGGCAGGGCGGCCTGATGCTGAGCAGCACGGCGAGCGTCGAACTCGAAGACGGCGTGCCGGTGTGCGTGCTGACGCTGACGGCCAGGGCCGACAGTCCCGCCTGGCTGGCGCTCGCTTTGCGCCCGGCCAATTCGGAAGGGGTCAGCTTTATAAATGATGTGGTTCTTTCCTCTGATCGCACGAACTGGGTCGTGAACAACGACCAGCGCGTGGAGTTCAGCGAGCCGGCGGAGCGCCATCTGATATCCGACTATGGCCACGGCGATGTCGCGCTTCATTTGAAGCAGGCGCATGCCCGCTCCGCACCCAATGAACGCAGCGAGGGCCACTGTGACCGCGGCATGGTGACTGCGGCCGCGCTGTTCGCGATACCCGAAGGCGACGAAAGGGTTTTGACTGCCCGTATTCCACTGTCGCACAAGACATCCGCACTGGCGGTAAATGCCTGGCCGGACCTGCGTGCAAATGCGTGCGCGTTGCAGTGTCCCGATCGCAAGTATCAGGAGCTTTACGACGCGGCGATCACGTCGCTCATTCTGCACTCGCCGGACGATGTGTATCCGGGACCATCGACCTACAGGCGTTTCTGGTTTCGAGATGCCGCCTTTTTCATTCATGCCTTGCTCAGCGTGGGTCTGGAGGCGCGAGCCAAGCGCGCATTGAACCGCTTTCCTGAACGGCAAACCCCGCTCGGCTATTTTCGCTCGCAGGAAGGTGAATGGGATTCCAACGGCGAGGTCCTGTGGATCCTGCACCGCTACCAGCAACTCACCGGCAAGAAGTTGACCGCCGATTGGCACGGCGTGATTGCACGCGGCGCACGCTGGATCATGCGCAAGCGTCTTTCCGGCAAGCTCGACGCGCCGCATGCAGGCTTGCTGCCGGCCGGATTCAGTGCCGAGCATCTCGGCCCGAACGATTATTACTACTGGGACGATTTCTGGGGCATCGCCGGCCTGCATTGCGCCAGCGACCTGGTCCGCAGTCAGGATCCCGACATGGCCGCAGAGTTCACGCACGCCGCCGACGATTTCACCGCAGCGGTGGACCGCAGCCTGGCGTCCTGCGCACAGCGGCTGGGACGACCGGCCATGCCGGCTTCGCCTTACCGGCGGCTGGATTCCGGTGCCATCGGTTCGATCGTGTCCGGCTATCCGTTGCAGCTGCATGCCGCGGATGATCCACGGTTGCTCGACTGCGCGCAATATCTGCACGAAGCCTGTTTCATCGACGGCGCTTTTTTTCAGGACATGATCCATTCCGGTCTCAACGCCTATCTGACCCTGCATGTGGCGCAGGTGCTGCTGCGTGCCGGAGACTCCAGGTACCAGGGGCTGATGGACGCGGTGGCCGACCTTGCGTCGCCCACGGGCCAATGGCCTGAAGCGATCCACCCGCATACCCGGGGAGGATGCATGGGGGATGGCCACCATGTGTGGGCGGCGGCCGAATGGGTCCTCATGGTGCGCAACTGTTTTGTGCGCGAAGAGGGGGACCGCCTGATTCTGTGCGCGGGCATTGGCCCTCGCTGGTTGCAGAAGGACTGCCCGGTGGAGTTCGGGCCGGCTCCAACCAGCTTCGGTCCGGTGTCGATTACCCTGATTCCACTCTCAAAGAGCAGCATAAAAATCACCCTGCAGACGGCATGGCGCGACCAGGAGCCCGTCATGGACGTGCGACTTCCCGGCTATGAGCCGGTCACGCTGGAACGCAATATGGGCACCGTCATCCTGACAAGAAAGGAGACCCCGCAATGAACATCGCGTTACTCACCAATACCTTTACGCCGCATGTGGGGGGCGTGGCGCGCTCGGTGGAAGCGTTCGCAAATTCCTATCGGGAACTCGGTCATCGGGTGCTGGTCGTGGCACCCCAGTTCGAGGACGCCCCGGAGCACGAAGCCGATGTTTTCCGCATTCCCGCGCTCCAGCATTTCAACGGCAGCGACTTTTCCGTGGTGCTGCCGGTGCCGAGCGGGCTGTCCGAAATAATGGAAGAATTCAAGCCCGACATCATCCATTCCCAGCACCCCTTCCTGCTTGGCATGACAGCGGTACGGATAGCGCGAACTCTCGACCTGCCGCTGGTGTTCACCCACCACACGCTCTACGAGCAGTACACGCACTATGTGCCGGGCGACTCGGCGGCGATGAAGCGTTTTGTCATTGAGTTGTCCACCCGCTACGCAAATCTCGCCGAGCAGGTGTTTGCGCCCAGCGAGAGTATTCGCGACCTGCTGATAGAACGTGGCGTCACCGCGCCGGTTCTGGTGGTGCCGACCGGGGTCAGCGTGGAACGCTTTGCATGCGGCAAGGGCAAGGAATTTCGCATGAAAAAGAATATCCCCGAAGATGCGTTCGTGGTGGGGCACATGGGACGCCTGGCCCCTGAAAAGAACCTGGAATTTCTTGCACGCTCGGTTGTGGCCTTCATGCAGGAACATGACGAGGCGGTGTTCCAGCTGGTCGGTGCCGGGCCGTCACAGCAGGCCATCGCGCAGATCTTTGCCGAGGCCGGCATGGGCGGAAGGCTCTGCATGTGCGGCGTGCTGGAGAAGGACGACCTCGCCGATGCGCTCAATGCCATGAGCGTGTTCGCGTTTGCGTCGAAAAGCGAAACCCAGGGCATGGTCCTGACCGAAGCCATGGCCGCCGGCCTGCCGGTGGTCGCCCTGGATGCGCCAGGCGTCAGGGAAGTCGTCGTGGACGCGAAGAGCGGAAGGGTGATCAGGGAGGAATCGCAGCAGGACTTCGCCGCAGCGCTGCACTGGGTTCGCGCACTTTCGGACAACGAGATGCGCGCCCTCATCGCTGCCGCACGCGCCACGGCCGAAGCTTTTTCCATGCCCGTTTGCGCGCGCAAGGCGCTCGCGGCCTATGAAGACCTGCTGCCTCATTCCCCCGTCCGTCAGCACGAGGACGAACTTGGCTGGGATCAGATCAGGGCCCGCATCAAGGCCGAGTGGGATATCCTGAAGACGGTGGCGCAGTCCGGCGATGAAGCCATGAGCGAGAGCTTCTTCACTTCTGAAAAGGGGATGAAGCGATGATGGAAGCAGATGTCCATTGCACTGGCTTTTCAGGGCGTGGTCACCGTGTCGGCAAGAGATCCGCTTCATGATCGGCAGGATCGAGGCGCGTCTGCGCCTGCTGCACCGCAAGCTGAGTCGGACGCATTGGCTGCTGCGCTTTCTGCATCTGTCGGTCTCCGAGGGGCCTGCGAATCGTCCGGGTCTGGTGATGCTGCAGATCGACGGCCTGTCTCTGGATCAGTTCAGGCGGGCCCTCGACACGGGCAAGCTCCCCTTCCTGAAGCGTCTGATCAGCCGGGAACACTACGAGGTGCATACACAGTATTCAGGCTTGCCGTCTTCGACACCCGCCGTACAGGGGGAACTTTTCTACGGGATAAAAACCGGCGTGCCGTCCTTTTCGTTTCTGGATCCAAAGAAGGGTGAAATGGTCCGCATGTACGAGCCGGAGATTGCGCAACAAGTGGAAGAAGAACTGCGCGAGCAGTTGGCCAGGGTGGGCGGCCATTCGCTTTGCACGGGCGGCAGTTCGTACTCGAACATCTTCAGAGGGGGCGCGGATCTGGATGAAGCGCATTTCTGCGCCTCGTCACTGGGCTGGGGTTCGGCGCTGCGGGCCGCCAACCCCTTCGCGTTGCTGTTCATGGTCATTGCGAACATCAACAGTGTGATCCGGATCCTGATCCTGCTGGTTGTGGAACTGGTGATCGCGCTGGTCGATTTGGTTCGCGGGCTTTTCAGGGGGCGCAGTTTCATCAAAGAGCTCTCATTCATCCCGGCCCGGGTTGCGATTTGCATCCTGCTGCGCGAACTGTGCGTCATCGGCGGCAAGATGGACATTCAGCGAGGCCTGCCGGTCGTGCACATCAATTTTCTGGGCTATGACGAACAGTCTCACCGTCGCGGGCCGGGTTCCATGTTCGCCCACTGGACCCTCAAGGGCATCGACAACGCCGTGAAACGACTGTGGCGTGGGGCGTCCCATGCGCACAGACGGCACTATGAAGTGTGGATCTACTCCGATCACGGTCAGAGCCGGGCCACACCCTACTTCAAGCTGCAGGGCTACGGCATCCTGGAGGCGGTCAATGCGGTGTATGCTGGCCTCGATGAAAACGGGCCGGTTGTCGCAGGAGGCAAACGCGCATCCAGCGTGGAAACACAGCGGGCCAGATTGCTTGGCGGCAGCAAGGCCGGGCGCCTGTTTTCATTGGAAACCAATGGCGCCGAGAGCAGTGACAAGGTGCAGGTCGCCGGGCTTGGTCCCGTAGGTTTTGTCTATTTTCCCGAACCGCTGCAGCCGGCCGAACTGGTCCATGCCGCCCGCGTCCTCGCTACCCGGCACAAAGTGCCTGCGGTCGTCATCAATCGGGGCGAGGAGCAATTGCAGGTCTGGACCGCGGACGGGGAGTTCCTGCTGCCTGAACAGTCCGCTCGGCTGTTCGGCGAGGACCATCCGTTCATCGATGTCATCGGCGAAGACCTGCAAAGACTGTGTCGCCATCAGCATGCGGGCGACCTGACGCTGCTCGGTTGGCGCAAGGGCGTTGCGCCGGTCACCTTCGTCAACGAAAATGGCTCACATGCAGGGTTGACGCATGAAGAAACGCGGGCCTTCAGCCTGTTGCCCATCGATGCACCGCTGCCGGACAAAAAGCGCGGTTATTACCGACCATCCGACCTGCGTGAAGCGGCCCTCAACCACCTCGGCCGCCCTGCCTCGGGGGATCAGGCGGGGAGGGCGCGGACCAGGCCCGGGCGCAGTCCGGCAACCCAATCGGAACATTTGCGTGTGATGACATACAACGTGCATAGCTGCATCGGTATCGACGGCAAGCTCTCCTCGGAACGCATTGCGCGTGTGATTGCGCGCACCAAACCGGATGTGGTGGCCCTGCAGGAGCTTGATTCGGGCCGTAAGCGCACCGAAGGCGAGGATCAGGCGGAACGGATCGCGCACTATCTGGAGATGCAGTATCATTTCTCTCCCCACATTCATGTCGAGGAAGAAAAATACGGTGATGCGATCCTGACGCATCTGCCCATGCGCATCATCAAGACCGGGCCGTTGCCCGGACGCCTGCCCGGCGACAGGCTGGAACCGCGCGGCGCGCTCTGGGTCGCCATCGATCTGCACGGCACCGAGGTGAATATCGTCAACACCCATTTGGGACTGACTTCGCGAGAACGCCTGGCCCAGATCGATGCCCTGCTGGGCGACGAATGGCTGGGCCGAGTGAGCGCAGACCAGCCGATAGTCCTGTGCGGAGACTTCAACGCCGTGCCGTCGTCGAAGGGCTACAGGCGGCTGTGCAGCAGATTCCTTGATGCGCAGGCGCAATTGAAGGAGCATCGGCCAGTCTGCACGTTCTACAGCCGCCTGCCGAGCTTCCGGATAGACCATGTGTTCATCCGGCCCGGCATCCAGGTGACCGGCATCACGGTGCCGTGTTCGGAACTGGCCAAGGTTGCCTCCGACCATCTCCCGCTGATCGCAGATCTCATGATTCCTTGTCAGGGCTCCGCGCTTCCCGGCGATTCGCATGGCATGGACGATACACGAAACACGTCCGCATGATCCCGGGGCGCTTCAGTCCGGCATCGCCAAATCAGCGAGCACACCGATAAAGCCAAGGTCATGAATTGGCCTCCTTCGCATCCTCCAATCCCGCCGCCCCGCACCGTGTTCATGGCCGACCATCACGCAATTTCCCCCTCAAAATCGAAAAGAATCTCATATGTGTTTTTTATAACATATTGAAAATATTGATTGAAGTGTTATTGAGCCATCATCTTTGCACCGACTACCCACTTTGTGAAGCGGGGGTTCAAGGGTGCAGGAACATGAAACCATGGAGGTTTTGATGGCTACGTTTTCACGGCGAGGGTTCATGAAAATCACCGGGGCGGGCGTTGCGGCCATGTCCCTCGGGCAACTGGGGTTCGATCTGAAGCCCGCCTACGCTTATGCGAAGGCCCTGAAGATCGAGGGAGCCAAGGAGGTCATCTCGACCTGCGCTTTTTGCTCCTGCGGATGTGAGATCATCATGCACATCAAGGACGGGAAGCTCGTCAGTTCCGAGGGCAATCCCGATTATCCCGTCAGCGAAGGCGCACTGTGCGCCAAGGGCGCGGCGTATTACGCCATGCACGTCAGCGACCACCGCGTGCTCAAGCCCAGGTATCGCGCCCCCGGCGCCGACAAGTGGGAAGAGAAGGATTGGGACTGGATGCTGGACCGCATCGCGCACAAGATCAAGGACACGCGCGACAAGGATTTCGTTTTCAAGAACGACAAGGGGCAGACCGTCAACCGCTGGGAATCCTACTTCCAGCTCGGCACTTCCCAGATGGACAACGAAGAGTGCGCGTTGGCGCACCAGATGTGTCGCGCCCTGGGCGGCGTGCACATGGACCATCAGGCCCGGGTCTGACACAGCCCCACTGTAGCGGCTCTGGGAGAGTCGTTTGGACGCGGTGCGATGACCCAGCATTGGATTGATATCAAGAACGCCAATGCTATTTTGATCATGGGCAGCAATGCTGCCGAACATCACCCCATTTCCTTCAAATGGGTGCTTAAAGCCAAGGACAAGGGCGCCAAGGTGATCCACGTGGATCCCAAGTTTTCGCGCACCTCGGCCCGAAGCAGTTTTCATGTTCCGCTCAGAAGCGGAACCGATATCGCTTTCCTGGGCGGTATGGTGAAGTATATTCTCGAGAATGACCTCATTCAGAAGGAATACGTTGCCGAGTACACCAACGCTTCCTTCATCCTCGGCGAAGATTACAAGTTCGAGGACGGCATGTTCTCCGGTTTCGACCCGGCCACTGGTACGTACGACCGCAAGAAGTGGGCCTTTGCCAAGGATGAAAACGGCATCTCCAAGCGCGACAAGACCCTCAAGGATCCGCGTTGCGTATTCCAGCAGCTGAAAAAACACTATGACCGGTACAATCTCGACACGGTCTCTTCCGTGACGGGCGTGTCCAAAACCAACCTGCTCGCGGTGTACGAGGCCTATACGGCCACGGGCAAGCCCGACAAGGCCGGTACCATCATGTACGCCCTTGGCTGGACCCAGCACACCGTCGGCTGCCAGAATATCCGACTCGGTGCCATGATCCAGCTGCTGCTGGGCAACATTGGCGTGGCCGGCGGCGGCGTCAATGCCCTGCGCGGTGAGCCCAACGTTCAGGGCTCCACGGACCATGCCATCCTGTGGCACATTCTGCCAGGCTACCACTCCGTGCCGACGACCACCTGGTCCAAGCTCGAAGACTATCTCAAGGCCACGACCCCCAAGACCAACGACCCCAAGAGCGTGAACTGGTGGGGCAACCGGCCCAAGTATGTCGTCAGTCTGCTCAAGGGCTGGTTCGGCGACAACGCCACAGCCGAAAACGAGTTCGGATACCAGCTGCTGCCCAAGTGCGATGCAGGCGTGGACTATTCGACCATGTTCATGTTCGACCGCATGTATCAGGGCAAGATGAAAGGCGGCATGATCTTTGGTCACAATCCGTGCGTCAGCATGCCCAACACGCACAAGATCCGTGCGGCCATGCAGACGCTCGACTGGTTGGTGATGGGCGAGGTCCACGACACCGAGACCTCGTCCTTTTGGCGTCAGCCCGGCCTCGACCCGAAGAAGATCAAGACCGAGGTCTTCATGCTGCCTTCCTGCCAGCGCGGCGAGAAGGACGGTACGACCTCCAATTCCGGTCGTTGGCACCAGTGGCACCACAAGGGTTACGAGCCTCTGGGCGAGAGCAAGTCCATGGGCTGGATGCTGGTCGAGATCTTCAAACGCGTGCAGGGACTCTATGCCAAGGAAAACGGCACCTTCGCCGAAGGCGTCCTGAGCCACTGGTGGCTCGAGAAGTACGATGCAGAACAGATGGCCGCGCGCATCAACGGTGTTTTCACCCGCGACACGACCATCAAGGACAAGACCTACAAGAAGGGCGACCAAGTACCCGGCTTCCCGGCCCTGCAGGCCGACGGCTCCACGACCAGCCTGAACTGGCTTTACTGCGGCTGCTACCCCGAGGCTGGCAAGAACCTGGCCAAGCGGCGCGAGCTGACCCAGACGCCCATGCAGGCCAAGCTGGGCCTGTTCCCGAACTATACCTGGGCGTGGCCCATGAATCGCCGTCTGCTCTACAACCGCGCTTCCGTGGATCCGCAGGGCAAGCCTTTCAACCCCGATCTGCCGGTCATCCTGTGGGAAGGCGGCAAATGGATCGGCGATATCCCGGACGGCGGCGCTCCGCCCATGGCCGAAGAGAAGGGCACCTACCCCTTCATCATGCAGGCCGAGGGCCATGGCCAGATCTTCGGACCCGGCCGCGTGGACGGACCCTTCCCGGAACACTACGAACCTGCGGAAACCCCGCTGGCCAAGAATCCCTTCTCGGGGCAGATGAACAACCCCTGCATGAAGGTGGCCAAGGCCGATATGGACCTGTTGGCCAAGAACGCCGACCCGAAGTACCCTATCGTGCTGACCACCTACAGTCTGACGGAGCACTGGTGCGGCGGCGGCGATACCCGCAATACCCCGTATCTGCTTGAGGCCGAACCGCAGCAGTATGTGGAGATGAGTCACGAACTGGCAGCCGAAAAAGGCATCAAGAACGGCGATCCGGTGGTCGTGGAAAGCATCCGCGGCAATGTCGAGGCCATCGCCATGGTCACGGTGCGCATCGTACCGTTCCAGGTGGAAGGCAAGACCGTGCATCTCATCGGCATGCCTTTCTGTTTTGGCTGGACTACCCCCGGCGTGGGCGACGCCACCAACCGTCTGACACCATCGGTGGGCGACCCCAACACCACCATCCCGGAGTACAAGGCGAGTCTGGTGAACATCCGCAAGGCCGACAAGGTCACGGAACTGTCCATTTAAGCAGGGAGGAATACCATGTCGAAGACTATCTTCATCGATACTACCCGCTGCACGGCTTGCCGTGGCTGTCAGGTGGCGTGTAAACAGTGGCACGACCATGAGGCCGTGCCTACAAAACAGACCGGCACCCATCAGAACCCGCCGGATCTGACCCCCAACAACTTCAAACTGGTCCGTTTCTCCGAACACAAGATCGACGGACACGTTCATTGGCTCTTTTTTCCCGACCAGTGCCGTCATTGCCTGCAGCCTGCCTGCAAGGCCACGTCGGACATGTATGTGGACGGCGCCATCGTGATCGACGAGGCCACGGGAATCGTCATCTGCACGGAAAAGACCAGGGAGCTGACCAAGGAACAGTGTGACGAGATCATTGATTCCTGTCCCTACAACATCCCGCGCCGCAACGAGGTTTCGGGTGAACTGGTCAAATGCGACATGTGCATCGACCGTGTTAAGGCCGGCCTGGTGCCCATGTGCGTGAAGAGTTGCTGCACAGGAGCCATGAGCTTCGGCGATCGCGAGGACATGCTCATCAAGGCCAGGCTGCGCCTTACCGAGGCCCAGGCAGAGATCGACAGGCCCAAGTCCGAACTTGAGGCCTTGATCGCCTGCGATGTGCACAAGAGCTGCACGATACTCGATGAGGAAGATCTGGGCGTCATCTATTTCCTGGAGATGCCCAGGGAAATGTACCATCTGTATGCCGGCCGCGAGGTCAAGCCCCTGAACAGGGCCGATTTCCTGGCTGGTTTGGCGAAGCCTTTCAAGAACATACTGGGTTAGCGTAAAACAACCCCGGCCCGCCGGACTTCCGGCGGGCCAATTTTTCAAGGAGCAGACATGCCGAGCACCGGACGTAAGACCAAGGACGCAGTTTTGAATGATCTGGCCAGCCGTCACGAGCCTTTTCGCGAAATCATAAATCGTTTTGGCCTGCTCCTTTGCCGTCAGGCGGAGTTGCAGTCTGAGCTTCCCATTGTGGACGTGACCGGGATGAGTGTCGTCGAGAGCAGGTTTCTTGGCGGGGAGTCGCTTGTTGTCGGCATGGACTCTGAGGCGTTTGACCTGGCTTTCAGGGCTTCCGCATTACGGATATGGCCCGTGATGGGGGTGCTTTTTACGGCATTGGCTGAAAGCCTTGGCGGACTTGGCCGCAAGCTCGAAGACGATCGACAGTGGGTGAACCAGTGCCTGAAGGCCGTGGTGCATGGCGACGAGGAGGCTCTGGAACATGCAGCAGCAGCGGCAGTCGTGACTCCCGATTTTTTACTCATGGCCTTGCGGGCGGCTTACGGACCTTGCATTGCGGCCCAAAAACAGGCGCTGCTGCCCCTGGCTCCGGCTGATTTGTGGCGCAAGCCATATTGTCCGGTCTGTGGATCGGACCCGGACCTTTCGACATTGGAGAATCACCCCAATCCCTCGGACTTTCTGATTTCAAAAAGCGGCGAGCTTTGGCACCATTGTCCTGTCTGCACCCATCGCTGGCGCTTCATGCGCCTGACCTGTCCGGGCTGCGGGAACCAGGATCATGAACGCATGAATCGTTTTTCTTTCCCTGACTGCCCGCATGAACACATCTATGCCTGTGAGGATTGCCACCAGTACCTGCCGTGTCTGGATCTGGTTGAGCGTTCCGAAGCCATTGATTTTGATCTGGCTGCCCTCGGCCTTGTCCATCTGGACGCCGTGGCTCAGAGCAGGGGATACATACCTCTGTCCCCGGCTCCGTGGACCGACCTGGGGCTGTCCGAAGGAGCTGCCAAGGCGTCCTGACGCAACTTTCACCCTCCTCCACGGTGACAGGCCGTCAATGGACTTGGGCGAGTCCATTGGCGGCCATTCTGTTTTCAGTCGCTTATCGCCGGCCGTGGCACGAACGTGCACAGCATCTGGGCAAGGATGGGGATGAGGTCCTGATCACGGGAATTGTACCGCAGTTCGCATTCCTTCAGGTAAAGCGGGAAATGGGAGGCCGGAACTCCGCGCATTTGACGCATGCGTTGCTTGGCAAAGGTCCAGAAGTGGGACCCCTCCACGGGCAGGCGCTTGTCAGCGTGCTTGATGTACCGGGCGGGCCACAGTCCGGGTCCGCATGAAACAAGGGACAGATACTGCTTGTACGGCGCGGAGTAGACCACTTGGCCGACGCTTGCGGTCTTGAGGCAGAAATTGAGCTTGAAGTGCAGGATGTTCTCGGCCCTGAGTTCCGTGAGCAGGTCGCAGATGGCCACGCCCTTGAGTTCGACCAGGCCGAAGACCGGGGAGTCGTTCATTTCGCCCACTGGCTGCGGGTTTCCCGGACCCGGCCAGACGCCCGCAGCGTACAGTCCGGGCGCGTCGAGGGCCTGGGCTACCACGGCACGGCGCACCGTGTCGGCGGCTTTGAGGACCGTGGCGTACGCTATGCCCATCTCAGCGGCGATGGACGCCGGAGGGACCTCCAGGGCGAAAAGTTTGAGAAACCACAGCCATTGCTGCGCGGAAAATGCGCAGCGATTCAGGAAACGGCGACTGAAGTCGTGGAAGGTGTATCCGCAACGGCCACACCGCCTCCTGCCGTCGGCCAGATGGTAGAGTCTGCGATTTTTGCATTGCGGACAGAAGCGCTGGTGGTTTTTCCAGCAGAAATCCAAAAAGAATCTTCTCGCAGATTTCTCGGAAAAAGTGATTGAATTGAATGTGATGATATCTATCTTGGTCATAATTTCCGGTGCCAGAAAGCGAAATTGTTCATGTCAGGTCACCCCTGTCATGGGGTTCCTGTCATATTTAATCATGTCAAACAAGACATAATGATTGTGGCTGACGAACAGGCTGGCAATGATTGTGGCGATTCTGTCCAATAATCATTTTATTCTTTTATTTTAAGTAAATAGGCTGTTTTTCGGACAGGCCAAAGCACGGGGTTGTTCGTGGGGGGTGTGTTGCTCAAGGGATTGCGCATGGTATGTACAAAGAAAATTCATCATCACCTCACTTCCTTGGAGTTCTCATGCACATGCCCGAAGGTTCATCCGCTCTCTGTTATGCCAGCCCCGTAATCGGTCCGTACACGATAGACGAATTCATAGAGGCGGCGGGGCGCTTTCACGGATATGCCGCACCCGGTCTTATATTGGGCGGGTTCATGGTCCACGAGGCGAAAAGCCACATCGCCGAGGGGATCCTTTTCGACGCCATTTCCGAAACCGCTTGGTGCCTGCCCGACGCCGTGCAGATGCTGACACCCTGCACGGTGGGCAACGGCTGGCTGCGGATTTTCAATCTCGGCCTCTACGCCGTGTCCCTGTTCGACAAATTTTCCGGCAAGGGCGTGCGGGTGGCCGTGGAGACGGACCTGCTCGAACCCTATCCGACCATCCGTGAGTGGCTCTTCAAACTCAAACCCAAAAAGGAACAGGACAGCGACCGCCTGCGCGAGGAAATCCGCATGGCCGGGGCGTCCATCTGTTCCGTCAGGGAAATCTCCTTGCGCCCCGAGTTCATTGGCGGGCGGGGCAAGGGGGCCATCGCGGCCTGTCCGTCCTGCGGGCAGGCCTACCCGTCCCGCGACGGCTCGGTGTGCCGCTCCTGTCGGGGCGAGTCGCCTTACGCCGGCTGGATCGGCGGTCACGATCGCCGAGAGCTGAGTTTTGACGGACCGAAACTCAGGGTCGTCACGACCGAGGAAGCCGTGGGCGAGAAGGCCCTGCACGACATGACCTGCATAGAGCCGGGGACGAGCAAGGACGCGGCTTTCGCCCGCGGGCAGGTTCTTGACGTGGGCGATGTCTGCCGCCTGCAGCGCATGGGTCGCTTCGAGGTCTATGTGCAGGAGGAGGGGTCCGACGAGTCCTGGGTGCACGAGGACGACGCGGCCCGGGTCATGGCCAGGGCGCTGGCCGGCGACGGTATCGACTGTTCCGGCGAGCCGCGTGAGGGGAAGATAACCATGACCGCCGAGCGTGATGGCCTGCTTTTGGTGAACGAGAAGGTGCTGGAGGAGTTCAACTCCGTTCCCGGGGTCATGTGCGCCACCCGTCACGCCAGCAGCGTTGTCGGAAAGGGGCAGCAGATAGCGGCCACGCGGGCCATCCCCCTCTATCTCGAACGCAGCGTGCTGGACGATGTGCTCGGAGTGCTGGACGGCGGGCCGGTGCTCGAGATCCGTCCCCTGCGACGGCTCAAGGTCGGCATTCTGGTCACGGGCACGGAGGTTTTTCAGGGCCTGATCGAGGATCGTTTCATACCGATCATCACGGCCAAGGTGGAGGCGCACGGCTGTCCCGTTGTGGCCTCGGATATCGTTCCCGATGATCGCGAGCGGATCGGTGCCGCCGTCAGAGACATGCTCGGGCGTGGCGCGGAGCTGATCATCACCACGGCTGGCCTGTCCGTGGACCCCGGCGACGTGACCCGGCTGGGCCTCACCGACGCCGGGGTCGAGAACATGCGCTACGGCACGCCGATCCTGCCCGGCGCCATGTCGCTGCTGGCTGAAATCGGGGACGTGGAGGTCATCGGCGTTCCGGCCTGCGCGCTCTATTTCAAGACCACAAGCCTCGATATCCTGCTGCCCAGGATCCTGGCCGGGATGTCGCCCACGCGCCGCGAACTGGCCCGCCTGGGCCACGGCGGCATGTGCATGCAGTGCAAACGCTGCACCTACCCCAAATGCCCCTTCGGCAAGTGAGGAAGACGATGAAGACACCAACCGTCCGCATGCATCTTTGGCTGGAGTCCGGCGAGAGCGTGTATTTTGGAATGGGCCGCGTCATGCTCCTCGATTATATCGAGGAGCATGGCTCTCTGCGCAAGGCAGCCGAGGCCATGAGCATGTCGTACCGCGCGGCCTGGGGGAAACTCAAGGCCACGGAGGAGATCCTGGGTCTGGTGCTGGTGGAGTCCTCGGGAACTCGTCGCGGAGGATACCGCCTGACTGCGGACGGCCGGCGCATCCGCGAACGCTTCAGGGCCTGGTTTGAGGCCGTGGAAAAGGTCGCCGTGGACGAGGCTCGGCATATCTTTCCCGAAAGGGTGCAGAGTTTCGAAGAGAAAAAGCTTTCGGCCCGCAGGACCTCGCGGTTGCTCGCCGAACACCGTCCCTCCCTGTAGCGGTCGCTTCTGCGGCGGATCAGTGCTGGTGTCCGCTGCAGACCTGCAATTCCTCAAGCTCGTGATGATTCTCGTTGCACTCGTCCGTCCCCTCGGGGTTGCGGATCAGTTTCAGCTCGCGATTCTCCATGGCCTCAAGGGCATAGGCCGCTGTCATGCCCGTTCCACAGTATCTGGTCACGGCCTCGTCGGCGAGTATCTTGAACGCCTCCTCCCCAATTTTTCCGGTAATGACGGCCTCGCAGTTGTGTTCGAGGATCACCCGGGCAAGAGCCTGGTCTGAGCCTTGTCCGGGTGCATGGGGCAGTGCCGTGCAGCGCATGGTTTCCATGTTCACGATGAGCAGACAGGGTGTTTGGGCGAATTCGCCGAAAACGAGGCTGCTGAGGGACTCTCCGGCGGCGGTGACTGCTATGTTCATGAGTTCTCCTTGGATTTTTTGATGGCACAGACAAGCATTTATTGTGCCTTTTTGGGCATATGTCGAGGCCGAATCTTTCCGGGAGCCTGTGCCCTGTCTGAGATGCCGGTTCATGAACTCACGCTGAAATCATGCAGGAGTATTGTGTCAATTTGTCCCGTTTTCCTTGTTTTGGGTGGCTCGATTTGGGACAGTTGCGCAGCGTATAATCACGAAGACGTCTGAATGAGTGACCGATGTTTTGCCTTGAAAATTTATATTTTCAATTAAATTGTGTTGTTACGTTTTTTTGAATCGATAATTCTTGCAGATTGGCCTTGTTTTTGCGTTTATGCGGCGATATGCCTCCTGTGACATAGTGATTTCACTTGGCAGCCTGACCCATGATTTCGACTGAATGTGGTTGTTGCAAGGATAAAGATTAATCCATGATCATAGGTGGTTGAGGTTTATCAGGTCTTAAAATATGTCAAAAATGACATGTTTTAACTTTAAAATGCCAATAACGATATATTTTGGACATGCGATGAAATCCATCCCCGTTGAAGAAGCAGTCGGCACCGTTCTCTGTCATGACATCACACGCATCGTTCCCGGAGAGGCCAAGGGGCCTGCCTTTCGGCGCGGACACATTGTCGGTCCGCATGACATCTCCACCCTGCTCGATATCGGCAAGGCCAATCTTTACGTTTTCGATCCCCGGGACGGCTACGTCCACGAGGATGAATGCGCCCTGCGCCTGGCCCGGGCCGCGGCCGGACAAGGCATCGCCATCAGTTCGCCAAGCGAAGGCAAGTCAACGCTCAGCGCAGCTCACGACGGGGTACTCTCCATTGATGTCGAAGGTCTTTTCCGTCTCAACTCCATTACCGACGTAACCTTCGGCACCATTCACACCGGCCAGTTCGTGAAGTCGGGCAGGGTGCTCGGGGGCACGCGGGTCATCCCGCTTGCGGTGCCCGAGGAGCTTTTGCAGGAGGCCGAGGGCGTCTGCCGCGAGCATGCCCCCCTCATCGAGGTCCGGCCCCTGAAACCAGCATGCGTCGGCGTGGTGACCACTGGCAGCGAGGTCTACACCGGCCGCATCAAGGACGGCTTCGGGCCCGTGCTCAGGAAGAAATTCGAGGGTCTTGGATCCACCGTTCTGGATCAGGTTTTCGTCTCGGACCAGGTCGAGATGACTGTTCAGGCCATCAAGGGCCTCAAGGAACGGGGCGCGGATTTCATCGCCGTCACCGGCGGCATGAGCGTCGACCCCGACGACCAGACTCCGGCAGCGATCAGGGCGACCGGAGCCCGGGTCGTTTCCTACGGCGCTCCCACCTATCCCGGCGCCATGTTCATGCTCGCCTATCTGGATGACGTGCCCGTGGTCGGATTGCCGGGATGCGTCATGTACTACAAAGCCAGTATTTTCGATCTGATCGTGCCCCGTCTGCTGACCGGGGAACGCTTGGAGCGGAAGGATATTGTTGCGTTCGGCCACGGAGGTCTGTGCGAAAGCTGTCCCAGTTGCCACTACCCGGCCTGCGGCTTCGGCAAACTCTGACGTCCTCGCGCAAATTCTGTTCGGATATTCACATTGTTATTTGGAGGAACTGGAATGATTAAGAAGCAAATTGTGGTCAATGGCATCCCTAGGAACCTGGTTGTCGACGCGGAAGACACCCTGGTCAACGTGATCAGGAAGAGCGTCGGCCTGACCGGTACCAAGGTCGGCTGCGGCGAAGGCCAGTGCGGCGCTTGCAGCGTAATCATGGACGGCAAGGTCGTGCGCGCCTGTGCGACCAAGATGAAACGCGTCGATGACGGTGCCCAAATCACCACCATCGAAGGCATCGGCACCCCGGCCAACCCGCACCCGCTGCAGCTCGCCTGGATGCTCCACGGCGCTGCCCAGTGCGGATTCTGCTCCCCCGGCTTCATCGTCTCCGCCAAAGGCCTGCTGGATACCAATCCCAGCCCGACCCGCGACGAAGTCCGCGACTGGTTTCAGAAGCATCGCAACGCCTGCCGTTGCACCGGCTACAAGCCGCTGGTGGACGCAGTCATGGACGCGGCCAAGGTGCTGCGCGGCGAAAAGAGCGCGGCCGACCTCGAATTCAAGATGCCTGCCGACGGCAGCGTCTGGGGCACCCGCTACCCGCGTCCTACGGCCATGGGCAAGGTCACGGGAACCCTTGATTTCGGCGCTGATCTGGGCCTGAAGCTGCCAGCCGGCACCCTGCAGTGCGCCATGGTGCAGGCCGAAGTGTCCCATGCCAAGATCCTGTCCATCGACACCACCGAAGCCGAGAAGATGCCCGGCGTGTTC